>Ga0153968_1000101_pt1 | contig 14712 bp, 11 predicted proteins | sample TSGA052MetaG_FD_104729 | JGI IMG/M metagenome (GOLD analysis project Ga0153968, IMG submission 104729) | Attine ant fungus gardens microbial communities from Georgia, USA - TSGA052 MetaG | ecosystem: Host-associated > Fungi > Mycelium > Unclassified | place: USA: Georgia, George L Smith State... | reverse complement strand
TGAAGTCCATGTGCAAACATTGAGGTCTTCATATCTCCACTAATATTGATCGCCTTGAGGTTGTTCTAGGCTCATTCTGAGCGTTATGAAGAAGGCTTCTGCTGAGCCTAGAACCGAAGCATCTATCACGGCGGTTTCCGAGATATTAGCAATTTAATAAATGGTAACATGGTAGTTACCAGTTGATCTGCTTAATATCTCGGCCATTATTGATCGCCTCGAGACGTGACTGGCATCAATCAAAAGTTTTTTTTAAGGGCTTTAAGCTGGCTTTAAGACCGTGGGAATTGTCGAAGATTTGGTGGAGATATGACCAAATGAAGTTTGTGACACATCTGTTTGTGGATAATAGGCCATCGAGAGTTTTGTTTGGATACCCAGCAAGTTGTTTACCTCCTTCATCATTTCCACTGCAAACTGCACCCCTCTATCTGATATGATGCTTTCTGGAAGCCCATGCAACTTCCACACATAATCTCAAAACAATTTGGCAAGTTCCTCTGCTGACATCTTTTCTATTGTTGCTATGAAGTGCACTATCTTACTAAAACAATTGCACACAACTAGAATGGTGTCATATCCCTAAGCTAGAGGTAGCTTAGTGATAAAGTCTACTGAGATGTGACTCCATGGCTTCTTAGGGATTGCGTTAGGCATTAATTTGCCTGCCAGTGCCTCACTTTGATTCTTGTATCTTTGACAAGCATCACACCCATCTATATATCTCCCAACCTCCTTTGTTACTCCTGGCCACCAATAGTTTCTAGTAACCAACTCTGACATCTTCCATCTTTCTCTATGCCCTTCTACTGGGTGTCATGGTGCAACTGTATTACCTCCTCTCTGAGTTCCCCTTCTGGCATGTATATCCTTCCCTCCTTCAGTACTACCCTGTCCTCTATTTCCCATTCTTCATCCCTCAGCATCTTTACCCCTGCTTTCTTTAACTCTTCCACCGTCTTCACCACTCTTTCATCCCCCTCTTGCACCTTCTTTATCCTCTCTCTCAAATTTCCTTTTTCTACTATTATTTCTACTCCTCTAACCCATTCAGACTTTATCAATGTCTGGTCTTTATTATCTCTTTTTACCTCTTCTTGCCAATCTGGTCTTTTACTTAGTCCATCTGCTTTTCCTATACTTTTTCCTGGAACGTGCTTTAAGGTAAAGTTAAATCACGAGAGGTACAAAGCCCATCATGCTTGTTTTCGATTCAACTTTTGACTTGTCATGAAGTATTGGAGGTTTTTATGATCTATCCAAATTTTGAATTCTAGCTTTGCTCCTTCTAAATAGTGCCTCCATGCTTTAAAACACCTAATAACTGCCAACATCTCTGTGTCATGGATTTCATAGTTGCGCTCTGTAATGTTTAACAATTTAGAGATGAAGGCCACTGGCCTCTACTTTCTATCCTTGCATTTCGTTGACAACACTTCTCCCATTGCATAGTCCAAGGCATCCACCTCCACCCTCATTTCCTTATCTATGTCCAGAATTGCTAAAACTGGTTCTGTAGTAAACACTGCTTTGAGCTTTCCAAATGCTTCCTCTTGCTCCTTTTTCCACTTCTATTTCTGCTCCTTTCTGACCAGCATATGTAGCAGTGCTGCTATTCTAGCAAAGTCCTTTATGAACCTCCTATAATAGTTGGTGAGGCCTAGGAACTTTTGTACTTCCTTGACATTTCTTGGTACTGGCCAGTTGAGGACTCCTTCTACTTTTTCCTTCTGCATCTCTATGCCTTTTAGGCCAATCACTACTCCCAAGAATTCTACCTCTCTGACCTTCTACTTGCATTTTTCTGGTTTTACAAACAAATCATTCTCTAGTCTCCTGAGCACTTTGTCTACCAACTCATCATGCCCCTCCTCTGTATCCATAGCTACTAAAATATCATTGATGAAGGTCACAGTATCCCCTTGATTAATGAGGTTTCAGAATAGGTCGTTCATTATTGTCTGAAAGGTAGCAGGGGAGTTTATTAGCCTGAAATACATAACTGTGGGTTTGTAGGCTCCGATATGCGTTGTGAATACCACCTTTTATTCATCTCCTTCCTTGATCTGGACATTATTATAACCCCATCTCAGATCTAGTTTTGTGAACACTTTCCTCTTCCCTACCCTGTTCAATATGTCTGCAATAAGAGGTAGGGAGTATCCATTCTTTACCATCCATTGGTTAATATGATGATAATCTTGCACCATTCTTTGCTTCCTATCCTTTTTTGCTACAAAATGTACTAGCAATGTCTAGGGTGATTTGGATGGTCAAATGTATCCCTTTCTTAGTTGGTCTTTTACAAATACTTGTACTTCCTCTCTTTCTTCTCTCAATAGAGAATACACTTTTCCCTTCTTTGGCACAAAACCTTCTTTTAACTCTATCGCATGATCCTAGGCTTTTTGCACTGGCATTCTTTCCAACTCTCTTTTTCCAAACATCTTCTTCCACTTCCAAAACTTCTTAGGTACCAACTTCCTTAGTACCTCTTTGTCTTTGTCTTTGTCTACTTTCTTTACTTCTCTTTTTCCTTCTTGCTTTTTCTTCCCACATATGGGTGGGCATCACGTCATTTTTACTTCCCCCTTCTCCCAATCTATCTCTGGGTTATGGGCAGCCAACCATGGCATCCCTAATATAATCTCCATTTTCCCCAAATTACACACATCCATTCTGACTCTTTCTACATGTCCCTTGAAGAACATGTTGCACTCAACCTGGTGCGTTATTGCTCCCCCTACATTTATTGTTCCATCCATATTTTTAACTAACAGGGTTTCTTTATCCTTTTCATTCTGAACCCTTTTTCTTTCGCGAAGGCCATGTCCATGAACAGGCCTGTTGCCCTGTTATCTAACAACACCTTTACTGCTACACCCTCATGATTCTCTAACTTTCCCAGCCCCACTTTCATCTATACTTCTCTTAGCAGCTATAGCAAGTGCCACATATCTCTTACTCTCTCAGTAGTATTGGAAAAATTAATTTTATTGCCCAATTTTTCTGGGCGCAATACACTGTACAAATTGTTGGAGGCCAGTCGAGAGCTCACTATTCTCCATTCTCTTTTGCCAACTCTTGCAGCATCTCCACTACTCTTGCTCTATTTCTTTCCCAACAGTTTCGGGCCATATGGCCAAACTTTCCACAATAATAACACATTCTATCCCCCCTTCTTCCTTTGTCAATGTCCATTGCATTTGGGTCTCTCTATGGACCCATTTGATTTTCTTCTCTGTTAAATATATTTCTTCCTCCTCCCCTATTTCCTCCTGTATGCAGAACTCCTGCCCACCAGGTTATTTGCCCCCCTCTTCCTCCATATGATCTCCCTCCAAAACCTCCCCTTAGCTGCATATTTCCTCCTGGGCATGCCGCATTCCTCCCCAACATTCTCTTTTCTGTCCTACTCTGCCTCTTATTTCTATCCAACCTTACTGCCCTTTCTTGCCACTCTCCTATGGTGGTCAGGGGCTCTTCTGCTTCTGCCAACTTCCTTCTTATTGTTCCACTCAACTCTCTCTTGAACTCTTCGATGAGAGGTTATTCCTCGTAGCTACTCCTCCTAGCGATCTTTTTGAATTCTTAGACATATTCATCACATGTCCTGCTCCCCTGCTCTATCATCTACAACTGCTCTATCTTTCTCTCCTCCTCTGATGTCTCTCCAAAGTCGTTTCTAATCTTTGTGAACAACTGTTCTGCATTCTCCACTTCTAACTCCCCCTTCACCAACTCATCTAACAGATTATCCTTCCATGCCTCTGTTACCCCTCCTTGCACATAAGACAATACCCAGGCCACCTGGGTCGTTGCTGCCTCTTCTGTCATCTTCATTCTAATATATAGGCAAGCTGCATTAATGAACGCGCTCACCTCCTCTATCTTTTCACTAAAAACTGGAGACCTTGCGACCGCTACTCAGCTCCCCTGTTGTTGGAGGAGCATGGTGTTAACCTGCTATTGCAGGGTGGTGATCATGGCGAGGAGTTGCTCCTCTCTGGTTAGTTAGCAGAGGGCAGGCGCCTGGGAGGGTTCCCCCTGTTGTTGTTGTTATTGTTGTTGAGACATTGGTGGTGGTGATGGTAGTGATAGGAAAGGTGATGATTTGGATTTGGATTTGGTTCCTTGGTCTGATTCTTGATCCAGGACGAACTCAAGGCTATGTCTAACAGGGAGCACAATCTTCTCTTATCTAGACTTCTACTGCCTTACTAACTACTGTCCTAATCAAAATGTATATGATTGTCCCTAAGAAGGGAACTCCTAAGCTAAGCAGCCTTCTAAAAGTAACCGCTGATCTCCTGCGTATACCTGTCATAATAGATGACAGCACAGAGCTTATACAAAGAAGAAGGTAAGTAACTGGTCTGATTTGAAGGTCAGGACTCGACTGCACACCCAGACTTGGTGTACTGTTTTCTCCCTCAGTCTCTCCTGACTGAGAAGTCCCCTTTATAGCTAGGGCCCACTATCCAAGAGGCTTGTGAGTACTGTGCTCACTAGCAAGGAAGATAAGAGAATAAGTAGTGATGGGGGTACTTGCTCACAGCACTGGAATTAAGCCAACTACATGTAGAACGAATATGAGCAAGGATCAAGGTGATCAGTGCTCAGGAGTGGTATCAAGTTCTTATGTTATTGCTAAGTCTTGACAACTTAAGGACCATCCAAGGTGAGTGTTCAGGAAGAACTCAATGGAGTTCTTTGTTGCATTGCTTGACTACTTATACAAATCTTACAGTGGCTATGCTACTATTAGTTCATGATCACATGTTCTGTCCTTCTTCCAGAATGTTCTGTTACCTGATCTTGTCACATGACTTGCTTATCTAAGTTACCATGCTATTTATATCTCTGTTGTGCAACTTGATGTTAGAGATCAAATGTTCAAATGTGTGGGAAACTCTTTCCTTTCTGGGGCTCTCACAACAACTATGACTTGTGACTCCATTGTGATGTGACCATGATATAACAATTCCATGACTGCTGTCACACCTTTGTGACTCTGTGACTATCACATGATATTTTCCCACACTCTACCTTAGTAATAAAAGAAAAGAAAAAGAATATTAAATAATGACTTAGCTATTTTGCCAAGTCATGACAAATTGAATACCTCAACAGATCTATTGCAAATAATATAGAAAGTGAAAACTAGATACCTAGGACATTTAAAGAAGCAATGCAATGACCAGACCTATGGTAGGAACCTATGGCTACAGAAACAGCAATGTTGAAAGCTAGGAAAGTTTATGAGATGGTACTAAGACCAGTGGGTAAAAACATAGTTGGATCCAAATAGGTTTATGCAATAAAGTGAAAAGAGGATGGGGGACTGGTAAAACATAAGGCAAGAACTATAGCAAAGGGGTTTACTCAGGTTATAGGGGAAGATTATAAAGAAACATATGTATCAGTGGCTTAGCTAGAATCAATCTGTCTTGTTTGTGCAGTTGTAGCATCTTGACAACTTTGTCTTTAGTAAATTGATTTTTTGTTTGCTTTTCTCAATAGTGACAATGTATATGAGGTTTATATGGAATAATCAAAAGGATTTGAGAAAGAGGGAGATAATTATGTATGATAACTCTCTATGGGACAATGCAGGGTACATATGACTGGGCTGAAAACTTAGACAGGATATTTGAAGGGCATGGATACTACAAGTCAAAAGCAGATCCTCAAATCTGTTCTAGGGTTTATAATGATGAACTCACATTAATGTCAACTTGGACAGACAATATCTTAGGTGCTTTTTCAACTATCAAAGGTAAAATCCTAGCTTGGCACCAGCTACAAAATAAAGGATCTTGGAGAAGCAAAATTAATCCTAGGAATGCAAATAGATAGAAATCCTACCACTGGAGATATAACTTTGTCCCAAAGGGCATATTGTAAATGCATGATAAAATGCTTCAATATGGAAAATTGCTCTCTGAAATCAACCCTACTTCTACCTGGCCTGCTACTAACAACTAACAACTACCTCAACACACTTGATGAAATCACTAAAATGAAAGACACACTCTATTGAGAGGTACTTGGATCACTAATATGGTTGCAAGTTGCCATATGACCTGATATCTCTTATGCTGTTACCTTACTATCTCACTTTGTCCACAACCCTAAAAAATTACACTGGTCTATAGTCAAACATGTCCTAGCTTACATCAAAGGAACTTTAGACTATGGGATAACATATAGGGCAGATGGTGAGCTAAGTCCTACTAGATACATCAACTCCAATTTTACAGGATACAAAGACACATACCACTCCACAAAGGGGAATATTTTTATAGTTGCAGGAGGACCAGTATCATGGGAAAGAAAGGGGCAAGAAATAGTCACATTATCAATAGTAGTAGCAGAATACATGGGTTTTTTTGGGAGAGCTACACAAGCTCTATGGATCTCTAAATATCTTAGTGAAATCAGACTACCAATATCAAGACCAATCATGATACATGTAGACAACAACAGATCTATCTCCTATAGTTTAAATAACAAGAACCATTGGAGAACAAAGCATATTGATGTGTGACACCACTTCATTAAAGATCAGGTGAAGTAGGAAAATATTATCTTCCAATACATACCCTCTTCCAATAATATAGCTGACCTCTTTACCAAACCCTTGCCCTAAGAGAAGATCTGTCAATTCATTTCAGAACTCAATCTATAACACAATACCAAGGGCATACTAGACTAGGGGGAGTGATAAAGTGGTCTAATGATGAAGATGTAGTTTGGTTAGCAATGAGACTGTGGTGACATAAATGTAAAACTGTCTAACTTTAGTTTCATAACTTGCATCATCTCCTGCTTTGTATACTCATATGAACAACTCTTTCCTCAGTTGTCTACCACTTGGGTGATATCTGAGCTACTTTATCTTTTAAGTTGTATAAGTAGTATCACAAAAGGTCACTTACTTATTTGTGATTTCTGATTTAGAACTTAAAAGGTTCAAAAATGTGAAGTTTAGACAGTGACAAAAGAAGTTGTTAAGTCTGAGGTCTAACCCTTAGACAAAAAGTCTTTATATACAAGAAAGTGATGGTCTGTGCACTAGAATAGGCCATCACATGCTACTACCTATTTTTCTACATATGGTAGTGCCTTTGTACTCAAAAATAGCAATAACTTAACCATATGAAGGCTGTCCTTTGTTCTAATTAAAGGCAGATGACTATCTATGGGTAATTAATTAATGTTTATGTGCAAACATTGAGGTCTTCATATCTTTACTAATATTAATTGCCTTGAGATTATTCTAGGCTTATTCTAAGCATTATAAAGAGGGCTTCTGCTAAGCTTAGAACCAAAGCATTGATTATAGTGGTTTTCAAGATAAGTAATTTAATAAACAGTAACATGGTAGTTATCTGTTAATCTGCTTAATATCTCAGCCAATACAGATTGTCTCAAGATGTGACTGGCATCTATTGAAAGGTCTTTTTGAGGGCTTTCTGTAGCCATTGAGACCATGAGAATTATCAAAGAATTGATAGAGATATGGCCAAATGAAGTTTGTGACAAGTAGTGTATAGAAATTAAACAAGAACTCTATTAAGTTCTTCTTGTCAACTTAGATAAGGAGTAGGATTAAGCATTTACTACTAAATCTTACATTATGTTTACTGGGACACAAGATCTTTACCTAGCCAGAGTCCTACTACCCTACTAACTACTGCTCTAATAGTATAGTTAGACTATCACCTAATGGATGGGATTCCTAATCTAGATGACCTCTTAAAGAGTAATCATCACTCCTCTGCATAAATAGATAACAATATACTTATAGCACAAAGTTTATACTAAGAAAGCAGTACAAGTAACTACATAGCCTACTTTATTGCAAGATCAGGTCTCAGTAGTAATACCTAAGTGTAAGACTTAGTAGAGAGCACTTAATCCTACTCCTTATCTAAGTTAACAAAGAGAACTCAATAGATACTACTTATACAACTACTACATGATCTGTGTACTATTTTCCCACATGTATCATGTGATGTGACATGTGACATGTGACATATGACATGTGACACTTTCCCATACTTCTTTCTTGTGTAGTAAGTCCAAAAGAAAAGAAATATAAATAATAACTTAGCTGTTTTGCCGAGTCATGATATTATGAACATCGAGTAGGACTACAACTATTATTAGCCATGGTCTGATAATGAGTGGCTAGTAAATGAGATGTTGGCAATGCTAGACAAGAACATCACTATATAGTAAATGCATTGAATGTCTGAGGACTCTAAGAGACAATAAACTCATAGAACGGACAGGACTCTTTGGAGAAATCCTAGACTATCTCTTTCTTCTATTTTTGGACTTGTGCTAAATGGGACAACATTGGACTAACCCATTATTAGACACTGACTCAACTTGTCACCTCTATTACTTTTATTACTGGACTGTCACTTAACTAGTTACCTATAGTTATAACTAGTGTTACCACATTGTAAAGTAGTTACAATACCTAGTTAGGATAAATACAGACCAGAAAGAGAAGGGAATAGCAAGTTCTCTCTTTTTGTATTCCTCCCTGTATTCCTATTACTTCGAGGGATCAGTACTCTTACCTGTCTTAGGACAACCTTAAGGGTACTACTCAAAGTCTTGTTGACATCTCTCCTCCAATATAATTTCACTGAAAACCTTAACTGGATCCTTTGACAAGGAGCATGAAGATATCAAGTGTTAGATATAGACTTTAAGTTGAAATGCATATTCAACTGTGAGGTCTAGAGTCTTAACACATGATACCAAGCTTGGTATCATACTTCCACTTGTAGTCCCTAACTGACTGCAAAACCCCCTTAAGTCAAGGGCCCAGCTATATATAGAGGTAACTAGTAGTTGCAATGACTACTAGTTAAGAGTTAAATGATATAAGAATAAGAGTGAGCAAGGTCCAAGGCAGATGGCACACAAGTAGTGGAATCAAGTTCTAGTATAGTGACTTAGCCTAAGATGACTTAATCACCTTCCAAGTCTGAGTTGACAAGGAGAACTCAATGGAGTTCTCATTTAATTCCTATACACTACTTATACAACTACTATATGGTCTGTGTACTACTTTCCCATGCTTATCATATGACTTCATCATGTGATACTTTCCTGCACTCCTTCCTTGTGTAGTAAGTCCAGATAAGAAAAGAAAAAGAAAAAGAAAAGAAATATAAATAATGACTTAGCCATTTTGCCAAGTCATGATATGCTCCCTTCCAACAATGGTCTGTATGACAGTAAGTGGTGTTGTGTATCAGGTTGCTTTTCTCCCTTCCTCCAACAGTGAGGTCACAGACAGCTCACTTTGCTCACTGTATGTTCCAATTTTATTCCAATTTTTCCTGAATTTATTTGAATTTTATAGAATTTTTGAGTGAAAAGAGAGGGTATGGGAATGATTAGGTACATGATTTATCAGTGCCATCTTCCCACATCAGTCTTGCATACATTACTAGACTAGAAGACTAGACTGGACTAGACTAGATAAAGACCCCATCCATTATCAATGCTCCTTTGCCTCACAATATCTGTTGCCTCTGCTATCTACTAGGTGAGCAGGTAGAGATGTACACTACTGCACTATAGTCACTGGCCTCTCTATAAACATTTGAGATATATAGTTACATTATATACTACCAGAGTGTAGTGTTAGAATGATGCATGTATCAATTGAGATATTACATAACATGATAAATTCATACTATTCATCACAGGAGAACGGCATCAAGAACGTAGCTTTGTAAAAGGAGCGACTCATATGAACAGAGGAAATTCCTCACATTGACTCCCCGGTCAGAACAGTCTGTAGGAACAATGGTCGAGAACAATCTGCTTGGGACATTCCAGAAACTGTACACACTGTTGGGAAATCAAGCCGACGCTATGATCTGGCTGAAGTTTGGGGGAATGTTCTAGAAACTTTCTTTAGTATATAAGATTTGTAATCATATACTCATTGGTTTGCAATCGAATACATTTTATTCCAAGCCAATCCAACGTGTAACTCAGTTTCTGCGACACACACCTGTACCTACAAATGAAGTGCCGAAACGTCGGATCCCCTAGAACTGGGGTACCGTCCACATTTCTCGTCCTCCAGCTGTTTCCATATAGGCATGTGTATATTCATGGTTCTGCTCAGCGTATTTTTTCATGCAATTGGCAATTGAGCTGATAATAGTTTCGTCTGGCGGAATCCATGCCGAGTCGCTTGCGTTGTTCTATGATGCGAAGTAAGGTCATCAGACGTTCTTTGATGGAGACTTAGGATGGGTGAAGAGACATGTGTGAACAAGATTCGACTTTGTTTAGCGCTTGATATATCTAATCTAATAACGACTTTTAAATAGGAGAATAGTCACTCAAGGGCACGCAAAATCATCGGCATCCTAGGAAGATTTGTGCTAACAGACTTGAGAAAGAAAGTGGGGTGGTTCCGGGCGGCTGACACACTCACAAACACTGCGGTCAAAACCGTCTTCCTGACATTTTTATTTAGCGCCCAGATTTGGTGGATTCGAAGGTTCTTGAATAGTGATGACATGTAGTCTCCGCTACAACATGCAGGCCTCAGGGAGTAGCAAAAATACCCGATTTTCCCACACCAAAGCCCATGAATTTGATACTCAATTGAAAATAGCAGAATTATTTTCACGAGATGGATGATCAGTGAAGAATCATTGGAACAAAAAAGTCGATCAATATTCAAGAGCACCAGAGGGAGAACAAGCCCATACGCGCAATATTCTGCTATTCAGCACTTCTTGTAGCGCTAAGCCCAGAGTTCTAAACTCTCCATCGCACAGATACTTGGCAATATGCAATGCCACGTCGTCGATTGTAATAGGTCAAATAAAAGAAACCAGAGAGGTGAAGGTGAAGTTGTTCTTGAACAGGTTCTGGAACATGCCAGTACTGTGAAGCATATCTGTGACTTGAACGACAAAATTGTGTCTGTTCCTCGAGTCTTTACGGAGACCTTGGAATGGGGATGTGGGCAGAGATAGTTCAACAACACCTCGACAAGATCGTCACTACGAGGATTTTATTTGATGTCAGCTTCTGAATTGCATAGCGATTTCTCCATTTGATTATATCCATTTTTGTACAGGCATTTTCTCTTCGCGGCGGAGAGGGCGTCCAAACACGTTTTCTTGATGATGTTCAAAGCGGAACATCCTTCAACCATATATTCGACGGAAAGAGACATTAGGTCCTCCAACTAATGGATTGTCTTCGGAAACCTGGACTGAACCCGTTTATCGCGCCCGAGTCCGAGTGCCACCATAAGATCACAGTGAGGGTCAGAGGACAGGAAGGCTGTGATGTCGGAAGAAAGACGAGATTGATTGGCTTGAGGTGATTCTTTTGAGAAGACAGAAACACGAGTCGAATGAGGCTTTCACAGCTTCTCAATTTGACTCTTTTTGTTCGTAAAAAGTCCCCATAGCGTGGGAGGTAAAGCAGTGGTGTGCAATGTGAACAAGATTCCGACAAAGGAGTCCTCGCCTGGTGTCGACTGATGAGAAGCAAGCCATAGGGCTACTAATAGCATAATTTGACTGTGTTCAAAACTCCATAGATATTGTGGGAAGGAAAATGAGTTCAGAGGGAAGAGTTGTCTTAGGATAGAGTAGTTTTTGAGGTCAAAAGTTAATTTTTATTCTCATGTCATTTTTACTATTTTGTATAATTAATTACTTAATGAATTGAAAAATAATAAGAAAATAGAAAGAAACTAAATGAATAACAAAACAATTAATAGAAATAGAAATAGAAAGGAAATAATGAAGCATATTACACAGGTAGCCCAATCGCTACCCCCACAATATGTAGAATTTCAGACATGGAGACAGATTCTTTCACTCCGCCCATGTCTCAGTTCTCGAAGTATAGGAGACATGGGCCAAGAACTGTCCATTGTTGAAGCAAGAGTGTACTCTCTTCTTTTTGAGGTGCGTGAGGTCTAAAGAGCAGGTCGAGCATGACTTGAATCTCACCTGCATATTTCATGACCAACAAGAACCACCCTCCTTTTTCAGATATCCATCTTAAACGATAGAATCATTGCGGCTCCAAGCCCACAATTGTCCATGAGAAGCTTGTAATTGATGGCACTGAGTCGGTCACATAGAGAGACACTTGGTCGGATACAGTGTCACTCAATAATTCTCCTGTTGCCATCGTCCTCGCCAATTTAAACTCCATCGTCCCCGATGACGATAGCGCTCATTGTTGTCATGGAGGCGCAGGCACTTGGAACCTTTGAAGGACTCTTGAAATTGTATCGGTTCAATCCTGTGAGTGGGAAGGCACATGTTCCGTGACGCAACGATTTCATCTCTTTTCCTTTATTGTAGACCGGTACGTCTCCCTACAGGACAAATTGACCGTGTTTAAGGTGATGGAGCCTGTCTGTGAACCAAGCTGAATTGGGAGCGTCGTCCGAGCACCTACTTTTACGTGGTGTCCTTATCTACGACAGAAACAGGATGTTAATATAATATGGCAGATCAATAAGAATCACGAGCATCTACAATCATAGTCGTCACAAACGACAGGGGCTGCGTAAGGCTCTCTCGATGTCCTCACACACTAATGTTTTAAGGGGGCATGAGTTAATTCAGTGTCTTGCATGTAGCTATACAAAACATTCTACCTTCACTCTAGAGCTCAGACGGTTCTTCTTTTGTTATAGGCACCAATGGTGGGCCCTATGGACTAATATAAAGGACAACTGAACGCCATCGGTCTCAAACGTGACGTGAACTCGTTCACAAGCGCGAACCTCTCCAGAAATTCGATGAACACTTTGCCACTTACAATCCAAGCTTATACGTGTCAGGTAACATGCATATAGTGGGTTATCTGACCTGTCGGCAATCTTGGTGAACGAGTATTGCTGATGTACCCTGTCTCTTGTCGTCTTAATACGGTGCATTTATTTCCTTCTCTCTTAATCCTGCAACTAATGGTCATTTAACTTAACAGGAAAGCTTATTATCCGTATTCTAGATTATCAGCTATTGTCTGGGCCGCCAGTAAAACACACTATTTGTCACGATCGACCCATTGGAAGACAAGAGAGGAATTTTTTTCTTTATATCAGGCACTGGGCGACAGGAAAGTTCCTATATCCAAGTCCCTACATCGTCGTCAGCAATGTACAGATATCGCCTGATTTTGAAAATTTTGAACCCCTGGCATATTGCGATCTTATCGTGGCTCAATTTCACTGAAAGTCACAAGATTCGTTCCCTTTCCTGTTCTTCCGGTTTAATATTATAACTTTCTGGAATAAAATCTATTTAAAACACCAAATTTCAACTCTTGATTCACGTTTTCGCTATTGATCGTGTGAAAACATTTCCCGTTGCGGAATCGGGTTGTACCGGAGTTGTAGCATTGCTCAAACAAACAAGTCTCTGCCCATCCCACATCGTCCGTTTACTAGAAATGTCTTAGTACGTTACGAACACCCGCGTTCTCCTATAACCTATCATGGTCTGACTACAAAGTTTGAAAAAATAACTGAACAACAGTCGCATTCTCGGTCGTAAAATTCCAAACGAGTACCTCGCTCTTGGTGTCCTCTTCACCACAGGTGCATTAGCTTCTAGGGTTGGTGGTGGAAGTTCGGGGAAAGACAAGGTCGTACCGAGTTCAGTACAGCAAGCAAAGGCATCTGTTCGTATCGCAGCTGACTCTCCGTGAGTTTTGTTTCTTTTCCACTCTCCTCTGATTATTTGACCTTTTTTTTTTTTTTGGAATCGCCCGGCCCCCCCCCCACCCCCTCCGTCTCTTATAGGAAAGAAGAAGAATTGTAACGTATCGCTTGATTTTTAGACATCAGTTTTCATCATTGACCGATTCATCGTCAGCATTATGAAATTTATTGAAGAAGCCGAGAAGGAAAACGCCCGACATTGAAAAACAAAAAGACGTCTCTCGTCTTCTGCGTCTTTATGATTCAAGCCTCAAGCCAAACTGTGTTTGAATAGATAGACGTATCCTTCTATTGGTAACTTAATACAACTCGCTCTTTTTTTTGTGAAAGGAGTGGATGGTTGTAGTCATTGTTTCCACTCGGTCGATCGTATCATATTTTTTTGTCTACCCATCTCAACATTCCATGGACATTAAGACAAGGGTTTTCAGTTCTCACTGTACACACAATTGTAGTAAACCTGGTAGTATGATCTCATCAACTTCAAAAAAATCAAAAAGTCGAAAAAAATTCCAGGTCAATTTCTATCCAACTTTGAAACGAGATCTATTAGAAAAAGGGAAAAACTCCTGTATATACCTAGGTAGGTAGGCGCTCTTATATAATTGGTATAACCAAGAATCAAAGGCCACCGTCATCATGACCAACACAAAACCCAGTGAAAAATTGCTACTTCGGCCCTTCATTCATCTTCACACCAACAACATTGTTATGATGACTTCTCGAACACCCCAATGTCAAACTCCTCATACTTTCCTCCAACAAATCCGCCACATTCATACAACACGCACCATTATTCATTCCACTCGACATCGTCATGTTGGTAGTAGTAGATATCTTGTTCGTGGCGGGAAGACGAGACGGACCCGTACTCACACATGGATCCACATCCACCACTCTCACTACTGCCTTTCCTTCAAGTACTTTCCTAACTTTATCGACATCCCAATTCCTCATCT
>Ga0153968_1000092_pt1 | contig 15045 bp, 18 predicted proteins | sample TSGA052MetaG_FD_104729 | JGI IMG/M metagenome (GOLD analysis project Ga0153968, IMG submission 104729) | Attine ant fungus gardens microbial communities from Georgia, USA - TSGA052 MetaG | ecosystem: Host-associated > Fungi > Mycelium > Unclassified | place: USA: Georgia, George L Smith State... | reverse complement strand
TCAGGAGAACCGGAACGTGCAGCAAGAGAGGGGGGTAGTCGAAAGGAGGTCAGGAGAACCTTCAAAATGTTGAGAGAAGTGTGGTTGAATATCGGAGTAGAAAAGATAGACACGCATGAAGGCATGATGATTAAAGCGCTCTTAGATAGTGGTGCAATGGGGATGTTTATGGATAGACAGACGGCAGCTAGGCATGGGTTCAAGCTGCAGAAATTGGAAAGACCATTAATGGTCAAAAATGTAGATGGGACTGTGAACAGTGGGGGGGCCATTACGCACCAAGTAGAGTGCAACGTATTTTATAAAGGCCATATGGAAAGAATACGGATGGATGTCTGCGACTTGGGGAAGACCGAAGTGATATTGGGTATGCCTTGGTTGGTAGCCCACAACCCAGAAATAAATTGGGAAACAGGAGAAGTAAAAATGACAAGATGTCCACCCCTGTGTAGCGGAAAGAGTCAGAAGAGTAAGAAGAAGGAAAAGGTCAAGATGATGGCCACAGACGAAGAAGAGAAAATCGTCCGTTGGGCAATAGATGACAAAGAAGACTGGGGAAGAGAAGAAGAGATAGAGGAGGACCATAGGAAAATTGAGGAGATGGTCCCGAGGAAGTTTTTAAAGTGGAGAAAGGTGTTTGGGAAGGTAGAGTCCAAGAGGATGCCGACCAGGAAAATTTGGGATCATGCCATAGATCTCAAGAAGATGTTTAAACCACGAAAAGGAAAGATTTATCCTCTATTCAAGAATGAGAGGGAGGAAGTCCAGAACTTTGTGGAGGATCAGTTAAGAAAAGGGTATATCAGACCCTCGAAGTCACCTCAGACGTCGCCAGTGTTTTTCGTTGGCAAAAAAAATAGAAGTAAGCGGATGGTGATGGACTACCACAACTTGAATAGCCAGACAGTGAAGAATAACTACCCGCTACCTTTAATTACGGAGTTAATAGACAATATGGGTAGTAAGAAAGTATTCACTAAAATGGATCTCAGGTGGGGGTTCAATAATGTGAGGATAAAGGAGGGAGATGAGTGGAAGGGAGCGTTCACGACGCATATAGGATCCTTTGAGCCAACCGTTATGTTTTTTGGGATGACGAACTCGCCAGCTACATTCTAGGCGATGATGAATGAAATCCTGAGGGACTTGATAAACAAAGAAAAAGTAGCGGCATTTGTGGACGATGTATTGGTAGGGATAGAAACGGAGGAAGGACACGATGAAATAGTGGAAGAAATACTAAGAAGGCTAGAGGAGAACGACCTATATGTCAAACCAGAAAAGTGTGTGTGGAAGGTGAAGAAAATAGGGTTCTTAGGAGTGGTTATAGGATCCAATGGAATAGAGATGGAGAAGAAGAAGGTGGATGGCATACTTAGCTGGCCATGACCAAAGACAGTGAGGGATGTGAGGAAATTCTTAGGCCTCGCCAACTATTATAGAAGGTTTATCAAGGATTTTGCTCGAGTCGCTAGGCCAATGAACATGCTTACGCGAAAAGATGAGAAATGGCGGTGGGAAGAGCCTCAGTAGAAGGCATTTGACGAGTTAAAACAGGTTTTCATGACGAAACCAGTATTAGTAGCCCCAGACTTAGACAAAGAGTTCAGAGTAGAGGCCGATGCCTCGAACTATGCTACTGGAGGAGTACTCTTGATGAAGTGCTCAGACAAGAAATAGAGACCAGTTGCCTTTATTTCTAAATCTCTAAGTGACACGGAAAGAAACTATGAGATACATAACAAAGAAATGTTAGCAGTCGTTAGATGCCTGGAAGCATGGAGACACTTCCTAGAAGGAACAGTAGTTAAATTCGAGATTTGGACAGATCATAAAAATCTTGAGTACTTCATGAAGACACAGAAGTTAAATCATAGACAAGCAAGATGGGCCCTATACCTCTCTAGATTCGATTTCGTGTTAAAACACGTTCCTGGGAGTAAAATGGAAAAGGCAGACAGTCTGAGCAGGAGACCAGACTGGGAAGTTGGAGTCAAAAGAGATAACGAGGATGAGATGTTGATAAAACTGGAGTAGATGGAAACAAGGAGAGCAGAGACAGTGGAAATTATAGTAGACGGGGTAGATCTACTAGAAAAGGTCAGAGAATCAAAAGTGAAAGATGACGAAGTAGTAAAAGCAGTGGAAGAGATGAAACGGGCAGGAGTAAAAATGTTAAGGGATGAAGAATGGAGAGAAGTAGATGGCATTATGTACAAAGAAGAAAAAGTCTATGTGCCAAAAGACGAGGAGCTAAGGGCAGAGATAGTTAGACTACACCATGATACGCCAATAGAAGGGCATGGGGGGCAGTGGAAGATAGTAGAACTGGTAACTAGAAATTTCTGGTGGCCAGGAATAACGAAAGAGGTGAAGAGATATGTGGAGGGATGCGACGCTTGCCAGTGAAATAAAAATCACACAGAACAGTTGGCAGGAAAATTAATGCCAAACTCTATTCCGGAAAAATCCTGGACCCATATATCGGCAGACTTTATCACTAAGCTGCCGCTAGCACAGGGATATGACAGTATTCTAGTAGTAGTGGATCGACTAACCAAAATGGTTCACTTTATATCAACTACGGAGAAAACATCAGCAGAAGGTTTAGCAAGGCTGTTTAGGAATAACATGTGGAAACTGCATAGACTGCCTGAGAGCATCATATCAGACAGAGGACTGCAGTTCGCGGCAGGATTAATGAGGGAGCTAAACGAGATGTTGGGAATTAAGAGTAAATTGTCAACGGCGTTCCATCCACAAACAGACGGGCAAACTAAAAGAGTAAACCAAGAACTAGAACAATACCTTAGGATGTTTATCGACCACAGACAGGAGCAATGGCCTGAATGGTTAGGGATGGCAGAGTTTGCGTATAACAATAAAGCGCACTTGAGTACTAGGACGTCGCCTTTTAAGGCAAATTATGGGCAAGATCCCAGGATGGAGTTTGAGGGGAGAAAAAAGGGAAAGTATGAAGAAGCAGAAAAGTTCATTGAAAAGATGAAGGAAATACAGGAGGAGGCAAAAGCAGCGCTAGGGAAGGCGCAAGCAGACATGAGGAAATATGCCGACAAGAAGAGGTCAAACATAGAAGAGTATAAAGTAGGCAACTTGGTCATGTTAAGTACCAAGGACCTGAAATATCAGATGGTTGGAAGGAGAACGGAGAAGTTAACAGAGAGGTTTGTTGGCCCTTACAAGATCAAGAAAATTATATCGTCGAATGCAATAGAACTGGAATTGCTGAGTACAGTAAAGATACACCTAGTAGTCAATGTTAGTAGAATACATAGATATGTAGGGCAAGTAGAAGGGCAGAAAAAGGAGCAACCACTTCCAGTGATAATCGAGGGAGAAGAAGAGTGGGAAGTAGAAAGGACAAATACTTGGTACGCTGGAAAGGATTTACGGTGGAGTCCGATACTTGGGAAGGTAGAGAGAATTTAAAAAACGCAAAAGAAGCGATCGAAGAATTCGAGAAAGAATATCGGCAAGATATAGAAGATGTGGCACGACAAGAATGCGAGGAAACAACATTCAAGCGTGAGGAGTTACCAGGGAAGTTCACAGCGAAAATGTTGTACAGATGGTCAGACAAGCAGTATGACCAGGAATATTGGGGAAGAATGGAGAAGAACTGGAGACGATGGAAGGACAAGAAACCCACGAAAAGAGAGACGATGAAGACGATCCCAGAAGCAGAAGAAGAAACTGAGGAAGAAAAATCAGGAATTCGAGAATAGGTAGAGGAAGATGAAGACAAAATGGGCAACATGGTAGACTCATACTACGAGTTGTAGAAAATTCCTCGGGACGAGGAAACTTAAGAGAGGGGTGGTGTCATGACTTGGCAAAATGGCTAAGTCATTATTTATATTTCTTTTTTTTTTCTTTTCTTTTCTTGGACTTACAACTACAAAGTGGAGCGTGGGAAAGTATCACGTGACTTTGTCACAATGTCACAATTGGTATGACGGATGGTTATGTCACAGGTCACAGTCACAGGGTGTCATATGACTAGAGTAACATGAGGACCATGGGAGAGTAAGTGTATAGCCACAGTAGTAAAATGTATAAGTAGTAGAGAAATGAGCGAGAACTCCATCGAGTTCTCTTTGTCAAACTCTGAACAAAAAAACAGTTGGCTTAATTCCGGTCATTGGACTTTAGACGCTGATAGTCGTTTTGTCTGTAGTTGCAGTATAGTCTCAGATACTGTTTGAGTTCTTGATTAACCTATTCCATCTGTCTATCAGTTTGGGGATAATAGGCAGTTGAAGGGTTTCTTTCTACTCTGAGTTGACAGCATAGCTCTTTTATGAACCTAGACACAAACTGCGGTCCTCAATCACTAATAACCTTTTGAGGGATTCCTATGTCCTTGAAGACTCGATTCCATAACACTTTGGCTATCCCTTGTGCCATGATGTTCATGTTGATTGGTATATAGTGAGCCATTTTTGAAAAGCAATCTACTATCACTAATATTCTGTCGTATCCTGATGACTCTGGTAGTGGTTCTATTAAATTGATACTAATAACCTCCCAGGGGCCTTTTGGGACTTTGTTAGAATGGAGATTATTTCTCTTGGGTTGTTGGTTGGGTTTATTCACTTGGCATCTTTCACAACCTGTAACATATTGTTTTATATCTTCTAGCATTCACGGCCACCAATAATTTCTTGTAATTAGTTCATACATTTTGGTATAACCTAGGTATCCTACTAGTTCAGAGTCGTGGTGTCTAGTGACAATTTCTTCTTGAAGTGTGGCCAAATCTGGAATGTAAATCCTCTCCTTCCACAGTATCACCTTTTCTTCTCTCCTCTAGCCTTCTTCCAATCTTGTTACTGCTTCCTGCACTTCTTCTGCAAACTCTTTTACTTCTTTTATCTCTTTCCAAAACTCTCCTTCTTGGGTCATAATGTTCCTGAACTATTCTTTTTTTAACACCATCTGATCTTTGTTATCACTCTTTTCTTGGCTATGATCTAGTTTCCTAGACAATGCATTCACCTTCTTTTGAGAGCTACTGGGCTTGTGTACTAGCTGGAAGTTGTATTCTTGGAGCTCTGTCATCCATCGAGCTTGACAACAATTGAGCTTTTGCGGTTTCTTGAAATATCCTAAGTTTTTATGATCAGTCTATATTTCAAACTGATTATTTCCTATAAGATATTGTCTCTATTGTTTAAGTCCTTCCATAATTGCCAACAATTCTCGATCATAGATCTCGTAGTTCCTTTTCATCTTATTCATTGCTTTAGACAGGTAAGCGATGGGTTTCCATGAGCTGTCTTCTTGTTGTTGAGATAATACTCCTTTTATAGCATTGTCATAGACGTGCGGGGCAGGAGCGGAGTGACCTGGAATAGAGCGGAATTACTCCAGAGTGGAAGGGAGTTAACAACAAAAGTAGAGGAACAACCTTGGTCTCAGCTCATGTGCTGTGCCTCAATCTGCTGTCGCATGTGTGGTTGCATATTTCAGGAGGACAGAATTGTTGTTAGAAGTTCAGGAAAGGAGTGGTATATATTGATAGGAGTGGAGATGGATATTAAAGACATAAATGACTTTAATCTACAAACTAAGGAACTAGGATGTAACTACTAGAGTACTTATACTAAGTCCAGAATAGGAGGAGTACCAGTAACTAGTCTACATCGTGATCCTATAGGAGTAGATAACAGGAGTTTAGGAGCAAAAAATTAGTAATAATATAAAATATAAAAGAAATTATATTATTAAATAGGTATTTTCCATTATATGACAGTATTCTCCTCTTAAGGCTGAGCCCTCGAAGCCCTAATGGATAAGCAATATAATTATCACCTGATCCAAAGGTTTAAAATTCAGCTCCATGAAATTTTCCTTCTTGATTTTAAACCACAATGTTGTTGTACAACACCATTAACTCTGGTACTATGTCTGACTCCGATGATAAAAGATATGAGCAGGAGCTCGTAAAACGAAGGGAAGAGGCAGAGACAAGGCTCTGGAAGGAAAAGGAGCAATAACAGGCAGAGCAGAGAATAAGAAAAGAAACGAGGGCAGCAGAGAAAAGAAGACAGAAAGAGGAACTGAGGAGGCAAGTGGAGGAAGAGAGACAACAGAAAGAGGAAGCGGAGAGACAGATGAAGGCAGAGGAAGAACAGCGGAGACAAAAAGAGGTAGACAACGCCTTCCATTAGGAAGCAGAGAGACAGGCAGCAGTCATACAGGTGTGGAGAAAGAATTGGCTGAAGAAAGTGAATCTGAGACCATTGGCATTTCCTCCATCTAAGGAGAAGATGAATCTAATTGATCTTTCCCCCTTAACCAAAAGACAACAAGTCCGTTATCTTCCCAAGGAGACTCCGGTGTCATGACTTGGCAAAACGGCTAAGTCATTATTTATATTTCTTTTCTTTTCTTTTAATTGGACTTACAACTACAAGGTGGAGCACGGGAAAGAGTCATGTGACTTTGTCACAAATGTCACAATAGTGTGATGAATGATCACGTCACAGTCACAGTCACAGTGTGTCACATGACTAGGATAACATGAGGACCATGAGAGAGTAAGCACATAGCCACAGTAGTAAAGTGTATAAGTAGGTAGAGGAATGAGCGAGAACTCCATTGAGTTTTCTTTGTCAAACTCTGAACAAAGAGACAGTTGGCTTAATTCCAGTCATCGGACTTTAGACGCTGACACTCACCATCTGGACTGTCGCCAATGAACTTTTTCAAAAGTTTGTCTCTGTTATTCCATGGTTTACTTACACCAGAGTCTAGGACTGTGACTCTAATACATCAATCTCTTACTCTTGTTGCTAGGCAATGGGACGCCTAGCCTTAAGGGGGGGATAGGGATTAAACCACTCCTCTGAAAATACAAATTTCTGTGCCAGACATAAAATTTATTCAAAAAGTTACAAATTTATAATTTGTCTACTCCGTTGGACTGCACAGACAACACCAGAGTCCCCAGTTCATCCTCTATCCCTTCTATTTCATCTTCTCTAACCTTGATGTCTATCTTAGACTGCTCGTTATCACACTTCTCTTCCACAATCTCTCTGCCTTTTCCCTTGTCTATCCTCTCCAATGTCTCTGTTTCCTCTCCTCCAAACTCTGGCCAGGAGATTATGTTGTCCTCCGGAGTCTTCGATCTCATTCCTGCTATCCTCTCTAGCACATCCGCAACCCTCCAGACCTGGACAACCAATTCGTCCATCTTCTCCAACTTCTCCAACACTTGCTTCTTCCACTCCGCATCCATCCATTGCTTCGTCTTTCTTGCTTGTGCCCTCCTCGCCGTTTCTTCCTTTGCCTTTCTTCATGCTCTATCTGTGTCGAAAGACTTGCAAGCGGCCTTTGCCCTGGCACAAGGAGAACAGGATATTGTGTTCCTAAAACTAAATTAGCTGATGATTTTATTCCAACAAGATACAAAACTCACGGAAGGTCCTATGGTAGGCATAGTATGCTGAAATTGGCACACCTCTTGCAGGGATTTTCACCACCCATTGGCTCAATTTCCAACTCCTTTGCCATTGCTTCTCTCTCCTGGCATTGCTCCGGATGTCAGCATCTAAAGTCCGATGACTGGAATTAAGCCAACTGTCTCTTTGTTTAGAGTCTGACAAAGAGAACTCAATGGAGTTCTCGCTCATTCCTCTACCTACTTATACACTTTACTACTGTGGCTATGTGCTTACTCTCTCATGGTCCTCATGTTATCCTAGTCATGTGACACACTGTGACTGTGACGTGATCATTCGTCACACTATTGTGACATTTGTGACAAAGTCACATGACTCTTTCCCGTGCTCCACCTTGTAGTTGTAAGTCCAATTAAAAGAAAAGAAAAGAAAAAGAAAAGAAATATAAATAATGACTTAGCTGTTTTGCCAAGTCATAACAGTGAGATAGAGATAGGTGCAGAAACCTGGAGTGGACATGGAGGTCCCAGATTGAGCATGAAAGCTCAGTGGAGGCTGGGATTTGCAAAGGAGTTGTCGGAATGACAGATTTGACGAGTCCGGAGCGGAGTCATTAGATAGGAATAGTGGTCAGAAATTTGACTACACTGGAGTGGTGAACCAATGAAAGTTGGAAACATCAGACAGATGCAAGTACTTCAGGCAGATTCAGTAGGATAGGTTGTGATTATATTTTGGTCAATCAACAGATTGGAGTGAGATATATCATAGATCCTATAAGGGGACAGCTTATAGTAGCTTAGATAACCTGGTATGGGTAAGCATTATCTAGCTTGCCCTTGGATTCTCGGAGTCTGCTATTAATAGTTCCCTTCCCTCTTGTTCTCATCACCATGGTACATACTATATAGCCTTATTAGGTAGTATAGTTATTAGTGTCTTGATCTGTGTTCCCATAGCGACCGGCGCACAGACCAGGCTAGTCTAGTATAAGTAGCTAGTGATATATGGTAGAATACCTTACCTTAACATTAGTTTGATCTCCTGGACTATTCATTGATCTAACTTAAGATGCCTCTTCTACTATAGTTGAGCATATTCTGGGACGCCTTTGAGTGCTCCCTTACAGATCCCAGACTAAGAAGCAAGACAAGACAAGTGGAGTAGCATGGAAGCCCAAGAAGATTCATGCAAAGCCAGGGAAATAGGAGTGGAAATTTGCCAGAGGTGGTTATAACACAGAAACCATAGCCTGGAGTAGAGGATTGGACAATAATTATCATTGTATAGCCAGAGGAATATTGAAGAACAAGAGTCAAATTGAAATACCAGACAAGGCAGAGAACAGAACCAGACTAAGAACAAAACAAGAACAGGCAGAATGGAGACCAAGAAGCAAAAGTAGACACAGATTGGCAGAAAAAGAAGACCTAGAACAATGACTCTGAAGAGAGACTGCTACCAAGTCTAGAGAGCGAGTCTACTAGCGACTCAAGTTTGACTGGAGACTCCGGAATCCTAGGAATGGAACCGGAAGTTGAGAAAGACAGAACAGAATCAGAATCGGAGAGCTCCAACGATGGAATTTGTTGCAGAGCAGAGAACAGAGCACTAGCAGAAAACTTAGAGACTATAGAACCAGAATCGGAGACAGACGACAACAATCCGGAGTCAGAGTCAGAGATGTCCAGAGGCAGAGTGTGTCGCCAAGTGGGATAGATATCAGAAGACTCCAAGGCGTCATGTTATCACAGAGCCTTGATGACTTAGGGACTACTCGGGGTGAGTGTTTAGGAAGAACTCGATGGAGTTCTTCGTTGGATTGGACCACCTACTTATACTACTTTTACAAGTGGCTGTACACTACTAGTCCACAATCACATGTCCTTCTAGAATGTTCTACAATCACATGACCTCATCGCATGATATGATTACTTAAGTTCCCATGCTATTTATATCTTGTCTTCATTATATGTCTTGATATTTGCGATCAAGTGTTTGAATGCAGGGAGACTTTTTCCTTCTTAGGGCTCTCATAATACGTCAATATTGGAACAAGGGTCAGAGATTGACAAATAAGAGACAGACTCAGAGCACTCCAGATATAAAGAATGTTGCAGTGCAGAGTGCGGAGCCCTTTTGGACTCGTGTTTTCGTTCCCAGAAATGATTGTCAATAGAGACAGCTGTGGAATATAAAGTCTGGAAGGTGGAGGGTTTACCTTCTTCACAAGTGGAAATAATATCCTGAATATGATCAGGGAGTCCAGAATAGTACCTATGGCAGAGAGCATTCTCCGTCTATTGTAACTCAGCAGAGTACCAGAGAAAAGCAACGTTGTAAGTTGCAATCTGGTCGTCAGGATTCATATAGAGATGATCTAAGAAGTAAGCCACTTCCACTACAATGTCTGGGATGCCAAAGCAAGTGTGCATTTCTTTGATGAAGGAAGGCCAGAAGTATAGCCACACATGATAAATGCCTTGATCCTTCTATTCCAATGCTATCTGGAGCCAATCTTGTACTACTCCAGACACGTAAGTCATTGCAAAATTGACTTTGTCAACATTTGACTTAAAGAGTGTTGGTCCAGAGCAGAAGTAAAGACGACATTGGAAAAGGAAATGGTATAGTTGATGTGGGTCTGTTCTGTCAAAGACATCCAGAACATGGACCTTGACAGGAGGAGCAACTGGAGGTCGTCCTAGGGTATTGGACAGATGGTAAAGAGCATTGATTATATTGGCAAAGGGCAGATGGACAGATTGGCTAGACTGTGAAATGAAAGAATTGAACTCAATGATAGAAGCAACTGGTTGTGAAGACATAGAATCTGAAGTCAGACTAGTTGGTCGACTCTGGAGTGAAGGTTGAGGATGTAGGAGTTAAGGATGAGGGGTCAGAAACTGAACTTATTTGTTCCAATGCAGCATGGTTCTAGAGCATCCGGAGATTATACCTGCTGGAGACACTGTAGTTGAACGAATGGAATTAGACATCAATCAGTGTGAAGGACAGGAATAGTGGAGCAAACGAGTGAATATGGTAAAGTCGAGGTAGTTGAGTGCGATAGTGACTAATTTTAGTTCGTAGATTCTGTTAAGAATGTACAGAGTAGGAGTAGAGTGACCTGGAGTAGAGCAGAATTACTCTGAAGTAGAAGGGAGTTGACAACAAAAGTAGGGAAACAACCTTGGTCTCAGCTTGTGTGCTGTACCTCGATCTGCTGTTGTGTATGTGGTTGTGTATTTCAGGAGAACAGAATTGTTGTCAGGAGTTCAGGAGAGGAGTGGTATATATTGATAGGAGTGAAGATGGATATTAAAAACGTAAATGACTTTAATCTACAAACTAAGGAACTAGGATATAACTACTGGAGTACTTATACTAAGTCCAGAATAGGAGGAGTACCAGTAACTAATCTACATTGTGATCCTATAGAAGTAGACAACAGGAGTTTAGGAGCAAAAAATTAGTAATAATATAAAATATAAAAGAAATTATATTATTAAATGGGTATTTTCCATCATATGACAAGCATAACCAGAGACATTAGTTTCTAGTTGCATCCTTCATTTGGGATGAGGGATGGCTAGTATTAGAGGATTCGTTATCTTGTTTTTGAGTTTATTGAAGGCACTCTTTTCTTCTTCTTGCCACTTCCATGCTTTCTTCCTTGTTAACTTGGTCAATGGTTTGGTTACTTATGTGAACCCAGGTATGAATCTGTGATAGAAATTACAGAATCCTAGAAACTGTCATACTTCTCTCTTGTCTCGAGGTTCTAGCTATTGGGCTACCCTTTTTGTCTTGGTGGGATCAGTTTCTACACTATCTTGTAACAGGATGACTCCAAGGTATTCAATCTTTGTTTGGTGGAACTTGCATTTCTTCAGATGGAGTGATAATTTGTTGTTGGCTAGTATCTGTAAGATTTGCTTTACTATGCTCTTATGCTCATTCATCATTTGAGTGAAGATTAGGATGTTATCCATATAGATTATGATTTTCCCTGACATTATCAGCTCGCAGAATAGAGTGTCCATCATGAGTTGAAAGGTCGCCAGTGAGTTGCACATGCCAAAGTATATGACTAGAGGTTTGAACAGACCTTTGTTAGTTTAGAAGGCAGCCTTCCACTCGTCTTTCTCTCTGATCCTCATATTGTTGTATCCCCATTGAATGTCAAGTTTGGTGAAATATTTGGCTCCTCATACTTTGTCTATCAATTCTTGGATTAACGGCAATGGATATTTGTTCTTTATCATTACTTCGTTAAGTCGCTGATAATCTTGTACTAGTTATAGAGATCCATCCTTCTTTTTTATAAAGAAAAAGAGGGCCACACATAGTGACTTGGAGAGTCAAATTTGTTCTAACTTCAGATGCTCTTCAAGGAACTTATCGAGTTTTTCTTGTTTTTTGATATTTAACAGGTGCACCTTGCAGTCTTTTAGTATTGCGTTTGGTATTAACTCGATAGTATAGTCCCATTTGGATTGATCTAGTAGCTTTTCGAACATAGCCTTATTGAAGACTTGGTTATTGAAGTCTATGTATTCTTTGGGAATATTTTCTTCTGCTTCTCTTAAGTCTTTATCTCTACTTCTGATACTTAGTTCTTCTCTCCTCCATGCTTCTTCTTCTAAGTTGATGAATAACACTTTCTCTCCATCTTCTATCCCATTTTCTTCTATTTCTTCTTCTGTTTCTTCCTCTGGTTCTCTCAAAACGTAAATCTTTCTACACTATTGTCGACAGTTTTGAAGGTTTATTGAGGAATTCTTCCAATTAATGGTTAGATTATGCTTCTGTAGCCAGTTGTACCCTAAGAATAGGTCGTGGCTGCCTAGGTTGGTTACTGATAGCTAAATTAACTCTTGATGATCACCAATAGTTATGTTTATCTCCACAATTTCCATAATGCTTCTATCTTTGTTGGTTGAGCCATCAGCATTATAGCAGATAATTGGAAATGGTAGCAGGTGGATGTTGATAAGGTTTTCCTTTATGAATCTTCGACTTATGCACGAGCTTGAGCTTCCTAAGTCGACTAAGGCCCATTTGTAAAATGTTCTATAAGTATTTGTTGTTGATAGCTTAACTTAAATGTTTAATTGCTTATCTCCTATTTTCCTAAATATCGAAAGTTCTTCTAGTGCTTTGAGAGCTATTAGGACTTCATCATTTGTCATTTCATTCAACTCTTTCAGCTTTTCTTTTGTGCATTCCCCTTCTCTCAAACTATGGGCCTACACTTTTAGTATGCCTATTGCTTCTTCTTCGTTATTCCATTAAAATTTCTTTGCTACCCATTCCATTGAGTAGCCTTTGTTTGCTTTGTATTTTCTTGCACCAAAGTAGTCTAAAAAGTTTTTCATTACTTCATTTGGTAATCAAACTTTCAAGTCTATTAAGGCAGGCAAGTTGGTGCTTACTCCCTGCCCAAGAAAAAATCCTCCTTTGCCTCCTCTATAATCCTCACTTCCTCTCTCCTCTTCTTTCTCAGTTTGAAGCACCTTGTAGCGAGATGACCCATTTCTCTACAGTTGTAACACCTCATCTCTCTGTGCCTGTCTACATCCATTGCATTGGGGTCTTGTCTTAGAACATCCAAAACTGATTTCTTCTTCCTATCTCCCAAATTCTCCAAGCTTCTCTTTCTTCCAAATTCTTCAATTGCTTCTCTTCTCGACCTCTCAAAACTTAATCCTTTCTCATACTACTTGTTCAATGAGTCCGAGTTCCTCATCTGACCAATCTTAACCAATTTTTGCACCAATGCCGGGTAGACTCCTTTCTTGAATAAACCCACTAAGACGATCTTATTATACCCAGAGAGTTCCTTCCAAGTGATGAATTCCAACCAGAAATTTTTGATTAATCTATTTCCTTGCTTGAATTTGGTCAATTTGTCGATCGCATGAGTCTGAGTTTCTGTCAATATGAAAAACTGTGCTATTTTATCAGCCATCTTTTCCCAAGTCTCAAAAGGGGGCTTATTGGTCATGGTTGATATATTAAGTTCTCTGCTGGTCTCTTTCCATTCCTTTTGAAAAGGTAAAAACTTCCTGATCTGAGTATCTGTCCATCATTGAGCCCAGTTGTCCTTTCCTTCTTTGATTTTTCCTAAAGCCATTTTGATCCTTTTCCATTCTTTTAAGATATTGTTGCTTTGGAAAAACAGCATCATTCTTTGGTACCAAGCCCTTACTTCATCAGGGTTCCCTTCGAAATCATTGGGTTCCTTCGTTCTTCTTTTGGCTGGTTTGTCAGCAAAATCTTTTCTGACTTCTTCTATGAAAGTTTGAACATTCGTGGCATAGACTTCTTTGGTTTTGGCTTTTAAGTTTGTTCAGGCCTCGGATATGGAGTTGAAAAATAGAGTGATAATGGTGGTCAAGAATGCTATGATGACGGTGAGTGAGATCATAATGCAAGTGTAAAGTGAAGTAAATATTTGGTAGTTTCATCCTTATGTTACGAACTCTCTTAAAACTTGGTGTTTGAGTTAGAAAGGAATTATATAAACCAGGACGAAACTAGGGTCCTACTACCTTTACTGACTACTATATATACTTTGCATTCTTTATTCTACACTACGTCATCAACTTGTATCTTCCTCCCTCCGCTATGTCAGCACCTCATAGTCTCCTTCATCTACTACATCACTATTCCATCATATAAATGAAGACAAACCATTACATAGGTGTCACGATTGAGATTATCTTGCAGAGTTTCCTAGATGTTTTCAAAGCTCTAAATAAATGAACCTAGATACAACTTCTTCAGCATTCAGATGCACAAAGGTTGGTCTTACTTCTCCCAGAGGAGGTTACAAAGATATTCTTCTGTCTATTTTACAGTAAGTATTGCATAGTTTTTATATACTAATGATAGCTTTCCCCAGTGTGGGGGTGTCGCAGCAAAATAAGTTATGTACAGGGGAAGAGAGGGAAAGACAGAAAGACTCAATCATTGTAGCTACATTCCTATTTATATACGTAAATATCCCAAACAAATGCTCCAACAAATGGTGTTTCCAAAACAACTTTCCATAGTGATAATGTCACTCCATGACAGGGGGAAAGGTACTGTAAAATCCTTTGGGAACCAAAAAGGATATTCCATATTGTAAGTACTCGTGTGCTCTAACTTCAGTGAATGTAAATTTCAAGTGATTTCAACTTCCATTCCACTGCCATAGTTGATATGTTACCATCAGGATGAGGTATAATCCTACAGAACACTCATTGATTAATCAGTTCCACATGGTGTACAATATGTTCTTCTCCAATCCAAATGGGCATCCACGACAAAGGAAGAAAGCCAGAGGTATATCGCCACCACATTGTAGTATGTTGCTTCTGATGTGATAGGCCACAATGACAAAAGGAATGCCACAAATAGAATTCTGTCTGATCCGTATCACCTAGGTCAGGTCTGACACATCATGGATGCACAACGGAATGCATAACGGATCAATTGACAGATTGTTTCCGGGCCGAATTGACCCGCCGCATAAATGTACACCGTGCGCTAAATACACGTTATGTTTCGACCATATTGTTTGCTCCACAGACCAAGACTCGTTGGTCGTATGCAGTCGTCCATG
>Ga0153968_1000091_pt1 | contig 15120 bp, 19 predicted proteins | sample TSGA052MetaG_FD_104729 | JGI IMG/M metagenome (GOLD analysis project Ga0153968, IMG submission 104729) | Attine ant fungus gardens microbial communities from Georgia, USA - TSGA052 MetaG | ecosystem: Host-associated > Fungi > Mycelium > Unclassified | place: USA: Georgia, George L Smith State... | reverse complement strand
ATTGTGACAAAGTCACATGATACTTTCCCACACTCCACCTTGTAGTTGTAAGTCCAAAGAAAAAGAAAAAGAAAAGAAAAGAAATATAAATAATGACTTAGCCGTTTTGCCAAGTCATGACACTCAAAGATAATGGCTATAGCTCTTTCAGCAATACTATTTTGCTGAGGGAAGTAAGGTAGCATCATTTCATGAATGATACCATTCTGCTGACAGAATTTGTTCATAGTCGAGTTAATAAACTCCAAACTGTTATTACTTTGTAGTCTTTTAACCTTGAGTCTAGACTAATGTTCCAACATAGCGATCACATCCCTGACAGCACCTCTAGCTTCCTCCTTTAACTTCAAAAGACATCCAACAGGATATCGACAACTGACTTCAATAACAACAAGGGCATAAACATAGCCATCCCAGGTGGGTGCTGATATTGGACCTGTCAAATCTATGACAACTAATTCCATCTTGCCATATTTGGTGTTACTAGTACCAGGCATAGGTTTCTGGTGAGATTTTCCATGGGCACAGCCAGTACAAACATGATCATAATCATCAGGTACCGTAAGATCAAGTCTGTTGACAAAGTCCTTCCATTGCATCAAGTCAATTGTTCTAGGACCAATATGTTCCATTCAACGATGCCAAAGCCTTATAGACCCTTTATGGACAGAAAATGCAGCTTGATCAGTATCTTCAGCATGAGTGATGAAGTATAGGAAACCACCAGTGTTCTTGAGGACAGCATGGAATAACTCTTGACTACCAAGGGAGATAACAACCCCATCACTTTGGCTAGAGTAAGAGGCTCCTTTACGTTGTAAAACACCTAAGCTGACTAGATTTGCACCTAGGAAAGGGACATAAAGAACGTTTCAAAGTATAACCAGGGTGATTTGACCAGATGGGAGCTTGGCTCGGAAGGAAACTGATCTATGACCAACAACAGATGTGTGATTAAGACCACTGACAGTCACTAACTAACCATTATTAGTCTTAGTATAGCTGATAAAACACTCTCATTCAGAGAACATATGAGAGGATGCTCTACTATCAAAAAGAAGGCCTCGTAAACCCAAACCAGTATTATTCATCGCTATCTATACTATTCCAACTTCTCTGTTATCTCCCACTGATTGAGACAACTCTACAGCCAAGTTTGCTGATCCGTCTCCACTTGAACCACCTTTCTTTCTTTTTTGAGGACACATTAGACTCCAATAACCTTTCTGATCATAGGTGCAACATATATCGTCAGGTTTTGGATTGAAAGTCTTCTTTTTGAACATCTTCTTCTTTTCACTAGTGTTACCATAGTTCAAAGCTCCTTGTGACTTAGCAACAAGTGCTAGATGCTCAGTCTTCCCCTCAATTCGAGTCATGCGATCATAAAGGCCATTCAAGCTCATTGTTGCTTGAGATAGAGTAAGGCTTGACCCTTTTTCGATAAGAGACATCTTGAGAATATTCTACTCAACATTGTCATTAGGAAGTGAGCAAAAAATAGCATAGGCAAGCATCATATTATCTATGGTGCCCTTTTCTTCGACGATCCAACGACAAATATCAATCATCCTTTCAATGTGGTCAGGTATAAGGGTAACATTATCCCAATTTATGCTCCAGATCTCCTCCACAAGTACATAAACATTAAGGCTTTGTTGGTCTTTGACATTGATCTGATAAAGAGTATCCTAGATCTTCTTTGATGTAGACAAGTTTGCGATATGACCAGACTGAGTAGAATCAATAGAACTATTCAGTAACCCCATGGCAACACTATCCATTTGCAACCAGGTTTTGTACTGTTCTCGATCCTCTTTCCAACTCTTGTAATCCTTTAATGTTTTATTAGTTGAAGGGGGAGTAGATTTGACAACCGTAGACATATCTTCTTCACCATTAACATAGAGCTATAAAAAATGTGATTGAAGAGCAGACTTCATGCTAGCAGCCCAAGAGTTATAGTTGGAGCCATTAAGTTTGGAAAAATAGAGAGTATCAGACATATTGATGTTAGCTTCAAGGGCAGGGTCCATAACCTATCAAAAAGGTATAGGCAAGGGAAGGAATGTGCGCATATGAACCTCAAAAATCAACAGAATGACACCTGAAGTCTGAACGAAATGAGTCAATATATTAATGTAAAAATGTCCATATACATACCTGAAATCCAAATGAAATGAGTTGAACTTTAGCTAAATGGTGAGTACATTTATATATGGCTAAAAAGAACAATAGTAAATTTTTGTGATGGAATAGAGATGAAACAGAAACTAGCCAAAGAGCTGGCTATTAAAGGAATTCCAAGCTGGTCTCGAATTGTACCCTTCAACAATGGGTTGCTCACCTTACTTTATGGTGACTAGAGTCCAACTGACCTTACTGTAGTGACTTAGCCTAAGATGACTTAATTACTCTCCAAGTTTGAGTTAACAAGAAGAACTCAATAAAGTTCCTATTAGATTTTCTATACTACTTATACAACTGCTACATAGTCTGTACACTGTCTTCCCACACTCATTATGTGACCCATCATGTGACATCATGTGACATCACCCTGTGGCTGTGACACTTATAATATGACACTTTCCTATACTTCTTTCTGTATAGTAAGTCCAAAAAAAAAGAAATATAAATAGTGACTTAGCTGTTTTGTCAAGTTATGACACTTATCTCTAGACATTATAGAAGCAACCTAGTTGGTCAGATATCCAGAAAGGATACTATCTAGATTGGAACTTATAGGATTACAAGTAGCCATACTTACAAAACATACAGCCCATGTAAAAGAAATAAGAGAAAAAGTGACCAAGGAAAAGATATAAAGGACTCTATAGCTAGAAAAGGATTTACAGCATAAGATACAGGAATGTGATCTAAAACTGGGAAGCCTGGTCTTAGTAAAGAACTCAGCAATAGAAATGTCCACAGATAGGAAAATAAAGCTAAGATACCTAGGACCTATGGTAATAGTAAAAAAACTACATAAAGGTGTCTATATCTTAGCCAAGCTAGATAGATTGGTCTAGCAAAACAAAGTAGTAGCCTTTCGAGTTATATCTTACCTTTCTAAAAAGAAAATGGACTTTACTAGAGAGATTCAAGGACTTTTAGATATCTTAGAAGAAGGCTTAAAAGAGCTTATAACTAAAAGGAAAGAGATCCCTCTAGAAAGTGCAAGTACCATAATAGATTTATAAGAGCCTATTTACAGGATAAAGAAACTATAGGCTACAAGCAACTTAGAAACCTGCAAACTAGTTCACCTAGTAGATCTAAAAGCTATCTAGCCTCATAGATGGTAGTCAAATGATTATGCTCTTTAGTAGCATCCCTACAATTCCTAGTGGCATTCTCAAGATAATAGATAGCTTGCAAGACATTTGAGGAGGCAAAGAGTAAGCCAACCTTAAGTGTAAAGATAAAGCAAGCATAAGCTATGGCTTTTTATAAGACTTTAGCCAAGGTGACTTAAATTTACTCCAAGTCTGAGTTAACAAGGAGAACTCAATGAAGTTTCTGTTAGATTTTCTATACTACTTATACAACTACTACATGGTCTGTGCACTACTTTCCCATACTCATCATATAACATCATGTGACATGATATCATAACTTTTTATTTTCATATGACTGTGACACCTGTGACACCTATGACATGACACTTTCCCATATTCTCTTCTATGTAGTAAGTTCAAAAGAAAAAAAAAGAAGAGAAATATAAATAATAACTTAGCTATTTTGCCAAGTTATAACACTATCCCCCTCTTAAGTTTCCTCATCCTGAGAAATTTTCCTATAACTCATAGTATGGGTCAACCATGTTGCCTATCTTGTTATCGATAGGCTATGATAGCTCTTAGTGATCATCCTAGGTAGATGTTCAGGAAGAACTTAATAGAGTTCTTCATTGGATTGGACTACTACTTATACTATTCTACAGTAGCTGTGCAACTACTAGTCCACAATCACATGTCCTTCTAGAATGTTCTATGATCACCTGACCTAGTCACATGATCTGATTATCTAAGCTCCCATGCTATTTATATCTTGACCCCATTGTATGACTTGAGGTTATAGATCAAATATTCAAACACATGGGAAGTTAGTTTCTTTTTGGGGCTCTCATAATATGGCCCCCCCTTCAAGTTTCCTTATTCCAAGGAATTTTTCCATCAACTCCAATTTTTATCCCATCTCTTTTCCCTTTCTCTCTCATACTTTTTTTTCCCCCAACCATATAGTAATTTTACCATAAACTCCCTTAGTAGTTCTCGACTAAATTCTTTTTCTTCTTCTTTCTGCTCCTGTCATCTTAGTTCTTTGGCCTCTTCCCTATACTCCCTCTCGAACTCTTCTACTAACTTTTTCGTATTCTCTAGGGTTTCTCTACTCTCCCAAGTATCTCCTTCCATTGTATAGCTCTTCCATCTTACTAAGAATTTTTTTTTCCTTGTACTACTCTTTTGTTTAAAATTTTCTCTACTTTGAATTCCTCCTCTCCTTCAATAATGACCAGTTTTGGTAGTATTTTCTTCTGCCCCTCTACCTGTAGCCTATAGAGTTGTACTTTACTTATATTGACTACAAGGTGTATTTTAATAGATTTAGGTAGTTCTAACTCTATCACATTACTAGAGACAATTCCCTTGACTTTGTAAGGGCCCACAAAACGTTCTGTTAACTTCTCCGATCTTCTCCCTTTCATCTGCCATTTTAAATCCTTTGTACTTAGTAGTGCTAAGTCCCCTACTCTGTATTCCTCTCCCTCCCCATGCTTTCTATTTGCAAACTTCTTCATTTTCTCCTGCACTTTCCCTAGTGCTGTTTTTGCTTTCTTTTGGACTTTTTTCATCTTTTCTATGAATTTTCCTACTGCTTCATATTTCTTCTTTCTTCTTCCCTCAAATCTTATTCTTGGATCTTGACCACAGTTTGCTTTGAATAGCAATATTTTTGTTGCTGTGTGAATTTTATTATTATATGCAAATTTTGCTATTCCTAGCCAATCTGGCCACTGCTCTTGTCTATGGTCGATGAAGACCCTCAGGTATTGTTCTAACTCCTAGTTTATTCTTTCCATTTGCCTGTCTGTTTGAGGATAATAGGCTATCAAAAGTTTTATTTGGATTCCTAACAAGTTATCCAGCTCCTTCATTATTCCCACTGCAAACTACACTCCCCTGTCTAATATAATGCTTTCTGGAAGTCTGTGTAACTTCCATACATGATCTCAAAACAGCTTTATAAGCCCTTCTACTGATGTTTTCTCTATTGTTGTTATAAAATGTACCATTTTGCTAAAGTAATTGCATACTACTAAGATAGCGTCATATCCCTGAGCTAGTAGTAGCTTAGTGATAAAGTCTGCTGCAATATGACTCCATGGTTTCTCTGGGATTATGTTGGGCATTAGTTTTTCTGCTGGTGCTTTGCTCTGATTCTTGTATCTTTGACAAGCATTGCATTCATCCACATATCTTCCCATCTCCTTCATTACTCCTGGCCACTAGTAATTCCTGGTGACCAGTTCTGTCATCTTCCATCTCCTTCTATGCTCTTCTATTAGGGTATTATAGTACAATTGTATTATTTCCCCCCTGAGTTTCCCTTCTGACACATATATCCTCCTTTCCTTTATTACTATTCTATCTTCTATTTCCCATTCTTCGTCTTTCAATGTCTTTATTCCTGCCTTCTTTAGCTCTTCTACTGCTTTCACTACCTTTTTGTTGCCTTTCTGTGTCCTTTTGATTCTTTCTTTCAGATCTCCTTCTTCTACCAGTATTTCTGCTTCCCTGACCCATTCTAGTTTTATTAGTTTCTGATCTTTGTTATCCCTCTCCACTCCCTCCTGCTAGTCTGGCCTTCTACTTAGTCCATCTGCTTTTTCCATGCTTTTCCCTAGAATGTGCTTTAATATAAAATTAAACTATGATAGGTATAGGGCTTATCTTGCTTGTCTTCAGTTTAGTTTTTGACTTGTCATAAAATACTGGAGGTTTTTATGGTCTGTCCAGATTTCAAATTTGAGTTTTGCCCTTTCCAAGTAGTGTCTCTATGCTTCTAGGCACCTAATTACTGCCAACATCTTTTTGTCATGTATTTCATAGTTTTGTTCTATAGCGTTTAACAACTTAGAGATGAAGGCCACTAGCCTCTATTTTCCATTCTCACATTTTATTGACAACATCCCTCTAGTTGCATAGTCTAAGGCATCTGCCTCCACTCTCATCTCCCTATCTATGTCTAGAATAGCTAAAACTGGCTCTGTAGTGAATACTGCTTTGAGTTTTCCAAATACTTCCTCCTGCTCCTTCTCCTACTTCTATTTCTGCTCCTTTCTGACCAATACATGTAATGGTACAGCTATTTTGGCAAAGTCTTTTATAAACCTTTTTTAATAGTTGGCTAGGCCCAGGAACTTTTGTACCTCTAACATTTCTGGGTGCTGGCTAGTTTAGTACTCCTTCTACTTTTTCCTTCTGCATTTCTACCTCTCTTGGACTGATCACTACTCCCAGAAATTCTACCTCTCTTACTTTCTATTTACACTTCTCTGGTTTCACAAATAGGTTGTTTTCTTCCAGCCTCCTTAATACTTCTTCTACCAGTTCATTGTGCCCTTTTTCTATATCTGTAGCTACTAAGATGTTGTCAATGAAAGTTGTGGTATCTTCTTGGTTTATGAGATCCCAGAATAGGTCATTCATCATTGTTTGGAAAGTGGTAGGGGAGTTAGTTAACCTGAAGTACATAACTGTGGGCTCATAAGCTTTGATGTGCATTATAAATGTCACTTTCCATTCATCTCTTTCTTTAATCCTAACGTTGTTGTATCCCCATCTTAGATCTAGCTTTGTAAATACTTTTCTCTTTTCCACTCCATCCAATATATCTGCTATGAGAGGAAGAGGGTACCTATTTTTTATCGTCTACTGGTTTATGTATCGATAGTCCTATACCATCCTTTGTTTTCCATTCTTTTTTGCTATGAAATGTACTGGCAAAGTTTGGGGTGACTTAAAATGTCAAATATATCCTTTTCTTAGTTGGTTCTTTACAAATACCTGTATCTCCTCTCTCTCTTCCCTTAACAATGAATACATCTTTCCCTTTTTTGGCACAAACCCCTCTTTTAACTCTATTGCATGATCCCAGGCCTTTTGTACTGGTATTCTTTCTATCACAAATGGCTACTTACTAATTTGTGATTGGTTGATTAGATATTCAAAAAGCTCAAAAAAGTGAAGTTTAGATAAGCAGCAAAGATGTTATTAAGTCTGAGGTCTAATCCTCAGACTATGAGTCCTTATATACAGAAAAGTAATAGTTTGTGCACTAGGACAGATCATCACATGCTACTACCTATTGTTCTACATGTGGTAGTGCCTTTGTGCTTAATATAGTGATAACTTAACCTTATGGAGGCTGTCCTTTGTTCTAAGAAAAGGACAGATGACTATCTATGGGTAATTAATGAAGTCCATGTGCAAACATTGAGGGCTTCATATCTCCACTAATATTAATTACCTTAGAGTTATTCTAGGCTCATTCTGAGCATTATGAAGAAGGCTTCTGCTGACTCTAGAACCAAAGCATTGATCATGGCGGTTTCCGAGATATTAGTGATTTAATAAACGGTAACATAGTGGTTACCAGTTGATCTGCTTAATATCTCAGCCATTATTAATTGCCTCGAGACGTGACTGGCATTGATCGAAAGGTCTTCTTAAGGGCTTTAAGCTGGCTTTAAGACCGTGGGAACCGTCGAAGAATCGGTGGAGATATGACCAAATGAAGTTTGTGATACTTTCTGACTCTTTTTTTCCAAATACTTTTCTCCATTTCCAAAATTTCTTGGGTACTAAGGGAATTAGTATCTCTTTATCCTTGTCTTTCCCTGTTTTCTTTACTACTTTTTCTTTTACCTCCTGCTTTCTCTTTTCACATATGGATGGACACCATGTTATTTTTACCTTCCTTTTCTCCTAGTCTATCTCTGGGTTGTAGGCTACTAGCCATGGCATTTCTAGTATCACCTCTGTTTTCCCTAGATTACACATGTCTATCCTTGCTCTTTCCACATGTCCTTTGAAAAACATATTGTACTCAACCTAGTGCATTATGGCTCCTCCAACATTTGCCATTCTATTCACATTTCTTACTAAGAGGGGTTTTTTTAACCTTTCTATTTTAAATCCCTTTTCTTTGGTAAAGGTTGTATCCATGAATAGACCAGTTGCCCCGCTATCTAACAGTACTTTCACTGTTACTCCTTCATGGTTTTCCAACTTCTCTAACCCTACTTTCATCCAGACCTCTCTTAGTGGCTATAGTATGCACCACACATCTCTTGCCCTCTCAGTTGTATTGGTAGAATTTAATTTATTACCCAGTTTTTCTGGGTGCAATACACTGTACAAATTATTGAAGGCCAGTTAAGAGCTCACTGTCCTCCATTGTCTTTTGCTGGCTTCTACAGTGTTTTTACTACCCTTTCCTTTTTTCCACCTTACCCAGCAATTTTTGGCCATATAACCCCACTTCCTGCACACATAGCAGGTTCTATCTCCTCACCTTCCTTTGTCTACATCTATTGCATTTAGGTCTCTTCTTGGACTCTTCTGATTTTGGCTGGACACACTTGGCCCCTGATATCCTCCACTGTTGTTTCCAGCTCTCTATGTGATTTGTCCTCCTCTTCCTCTATACAATCCTCCCCTATTCTCCCCTTGGCTGCATATTTCTCCCTGGACACACTGCATTTCTCCCCAATATCCTTTCCTCTGCCCTGCTCTGCCTCTGGTTTCTATTTAATCTTACCGCTCTCTCTTGCCACTCTCCAATAGTGGTTGGTAGTTCTTCTGCTTCAGCCAACTTTCTTCTGATAGTCCCGTTTAGCCCCCTCTTAAATTCTTCTATAAGGGGTCTTCCCATATAGCCGCTTCCCCTGGCAACCTTTTTAAACTCCTGCACATACTCATCACAGGTCCTTCCTCCTTACTCTATTGTCCTCAGCTGTTTGATCTTTCTTTCATCTTCTAATGTTTTCCCAAAGTCATTCCTTATTTTGGTGAACAACTGTTCCACCAACTCCACCTTTAACTCTCCTTTTGCTAACTTATTTAACAAGTTGTCTTTCTATACTTTTGCTACCCCTCCCTGCACATATGATAATACCCAGGCTACCTGGGTCATTGCTGCCTTCTCTGTTATCTTCATTATATACAAGCCGCATTAATAAATATGCTCCCTTCCTCCATCTTTCCACTAAAGACTTGAGGTCTTGTGATCTCTACTCTGCTCCCCTGTTGTTGAAAAAGCATGGTGTTGACCTGCTGCTGCAGAGTGACAATCATTATGAGAAGTTGCTCCTCTCGGGTTAGTGGTGGTGGTTGGTAAGGGGTAGGCATCAAAGAAGTTTTCCCTTGTTGCTATTATTGTTGGTGAGACATGTCATATGATAATAGTTGTTATCACTAAGTCTTGACGACTCAAGGACCACTCTAGGTGAGTGTTTAGAAAGAACTCAATGGAGTTCTCCATTGGATTGGACTACCTACTTATACTACTTTTACAAGTGGCTATACACTACTAGTCCACAATCACATGTCCTTCCAGAATATTCTACAATCACATGATCTTGTCACGTGATATGATTTCTTTAAGTTTCCATGCTATTTATATCTTGTCTTCATTGTATGACTTGATATTTGCGATCAAGTGTTTGAATGCATGGGAAACCTTTTCCTTCTTAGGGCTCTCATAACATGGCCCCCCCTTTAAGATTCCTCATCCCGAGGAATTTTTCCATCGATTCCAATTTTTGTCCCATCTCTTTTCTCTTTCCCTTTTATATTTTTTTCTCCCCATCCATATAATAGTTTAGCTGTAAATTCTCTTGGTAATTCTCAACTGAATTCCTTCTCTTCTTCTTCCAGCTCCTGTCACCTAAGTTCTTCTGCCTCTTCCCCGTACTCCCTCTCAAACTCTTCTACCAGCTCTTTTGCATTTCCTAAGTTTTCTCTATTTTCCCACATATCTTCTTCTGCCGTATACCCTTTCCATTGTACTAAGAACTTCTCCTTTCCTCGCACTACTCGTTTATTCAAGATTTTTTCCACCTCGAATTCTTCTTTCCCCTCGATGATGACTGGTTTTGGTGGTATCTTCTTCTGACCTTCTACCTGTGGTTGGTATAATCGTACTCTACTTACGTTCACTACAGGGTGTATTTTAATAGTTTTGGGTAATTTCAACTCTATTGCATTGCTAGAGACGATCCCCTTGACTTTGTAAGGTCCTACGAAGCGTTCCGTCAATTTTTCCGATCTTCTCCTCTTCATCTGCTATTTCAAGTCTTTTGTACTTAACAGTACTAAGTCCCCTACTCTGTATTCCTCTCCTTTTCCTTGCTTCCTATCTGCGAACTTCTTCATTTCTTCCTAAGCCTTCCCTAATGCTACCTTTGCTTCCTCCTAGATCTTCCTCATTTTCTCCACGAATTTCCCCGCTATCTCGTACTTCCCTTTCCTTCTCCCCTCGAATCCCATCCTTGGGTTCTGTCCATAATTTACTTTGAACAGCGATGTCTTTGTTGTTGTGTGGACTTTGTTGTTGTATGCAAATTCCACCGTTCCTAGCCAATCCGGCCACTGCTCTTGTCTATGATCGATGAAAACCCTCAGGTACTGTTCTAACTCCTGGTTTACCCTTTCGGTTTGCCCATCCATTTGCGGGTGATAGGCCGTTGAAAGTTTAGTTTGGATTCCCAGCAAGTTATTTACCTCCTTCATCATTCCCGCTGCGAACTGCACTCCTCTATCGGATATGATACTTTCTGGAAGCCCGTGCAGCTTCCATACATGATCTCGGAACAATTTGGTGAGTCCCTCTGCTGATGTCTTTTCTGTCGTTGCTATGAAATGTGCCATTTTGCTAAAACGGTCGCATACTACTAGAATGGCGTCGTACCCTTGAGCTAAGGGTAGCTTAGTGATGAAGTCTGCTGAAATGTGACTCCATGGCTTCTCTGGGATTGCATTAGGCATTAGTTTGCCTGCCGGTGCCTTGCTTCGATTCTTGTATCTTTGACAAGCATCGCATCCATCCACATATCTCCCAACCTCCTTTGTTACTCCTGGCCACCAGTAGTTCCTAGTGACCAACTCCGTCATCTTCCATCTTCCTCCATGCCCTCCTACTAGGGTATCATGATGCAATTGTATTACTTCCCTTCTGAGTTCCCCCTCTGGCACGTATATCCTCTCTTCCTTTAATACTACCCCGTCTTCTATTTCCCATTCTTCATCCCTCAATGTCTTTACCCCTGCTTTCTTTAATTCCTCTACTGCTTTTACCACTCTTTCATCCTCTTCCTGCGCCCTCTTTATCCTTTCTTTCAGATTTCCTTCTTCTACTAGCATTTCTGCCGCCCTAACCCATTTAGGCTTTATTAACATCTGATCTTCGTTGTCTCTTTCCACGTCTTTTTGCCAATCTGGTCTCCTACTTAGTCTATCTGCCTTTCCCATACTCTTTCCTGGAACATGTTTCAAGGTAAAGCTAAATCGTGATAGGTATAGCGCCCATCTCGCTTGTTGTCGATTCAACTTCTGGCTCGTCATAAAGTACTGGAGGTTCTTATGGTCCATCCAGATCTCGAATTCCAGCTTTGCTCTTTCCAAGTAATGCCTCCACGTTTCTAGGCATCTGATAACCACCAACATTTCTTTGTCATGGATTTCATAATTTCGCTCGGTAGCGTTTAACAACTTTGAGATGAAGGCCACTGGTCTCCATTTACCATCCTCGCCTTTTAACGACAACACCCCTTCGGTTGCGTAATCTGAGGCATCTGCTTCTACTCTCATTTCTCTATCTATGTCTGGTATTGCTAAAACAGGTTCTGTCGTGAACACTTTTTTTAGTTTTCCAAATGCTTCCTCCTGCTCCTTCTCCCATTTCCACTTCTGCTCCTTTCTGACTAGCACGTGTAGTGGCGCTGCTATTTTAGCGAAGTCTTTTATGAACCTCCTATAATAGTTGGCGAGGCCTAGGAACTTTTGCACTTTCTTGACATTTCTCGGTGTTGGCCAGTTAAGGACTCCTTCCACTTTTTCCTTCTGCATTTCCACCCCTTTTGGTCCAATTACTACTCCCAGAAATTCCACTTCCCTTACTTTCTACTTGCATTTTTCTGGTTTTACAAACAGATCGTTTTCCTCCAACCTCTTCAACACTTCCTCTACTAACTCGTCGTGCCCCTCCTCTGTATCTGTTGCTACTAGAATGTCATCGATGAAGGTTGCCGTGTCCCCTTGGTTTATAAGGTCCTGGAAGAGGTCGTTCATCATCGTTTGGAAAGTAGCGGGGGAGTTTGTTAACCCAAAATACATTACGGTGGGTTCATTAGTGAATGCCACTTTCCATTCGTCTCCTTCCTTGATCCTGACATTGTTGTAACCCCATCTTAAGTCCAACTTCGTAAACACCTTCCTTTTTCCCACTCCATCCAGTATGTCTGCAATAAGTGGTAGCGGGTATCCGTTTTTATCGTCTATTGGTTTATATGTCGATAGTCTTGTACCATCCTCCTTTTACCATCCTTTTTTGCCACAAAGTGTACTGGTGATGTTTGTGGTGATTTGGAGGGGCGGATATACCCTTTTCGTAACTGATCTTCCACAAATGCTTGTACTTCCTCTCTTTCTTCCCTTGATAGGGAATACACTTTTCCTTTCTTTGGCGTAAACCCCTCCTTTAACTCTATTGTGTGGTCCCAGGCCTTTCGCACTGGCATCCTTTCTGATTCTCTCTTACCAAAGACCTTTTTCCACTTCCAAAATCTTTTGGGCACCAGCTTCCTTAGTGTCTCTTCATCCTCATCTTTTTCCACCTTCTTTACTTCTTTCTTCTTTTCCTCCTGTTTCCTTTTTCCACATAAGAGTGGACACCTCGTCATCTTTACCTCTCCCTTTTCCCAATCTATTTCTGGATTATAGGCTGCTAGCCACGGCATCCCTAAGATAACCTCGGTTTTTCCCAGATTGCACACGTCCATCCTAACTCTTTCTACATGTCCCTTGAAGAACATATTGCACTCGACTTGGTGTGTTATTGCTCCCCCTACATTCACTGTTTCATCCACGTTTTTAACCAATAGGGAGTTCTTCATTCTCTCCATTTTAAACCCTTTCTCTCTTGTGAAGGTTGTGTCCATGAATAAGCCCGTTGCCCCACTATCTAGTAGGGCTTTTACTGCTACCCCCTCATGACTCTCTAGTTTTTCCTATCCCACCTTCATCCACACTTCTCTTAGCGGCCGTAATGTGCGCCACACATCTCTTGCTCTCTCAGTGTTTTTTGAACAATTTAATTTATTGCCCAGCTTTTCTGGGTGCAATACACTGTACAAATTATTGGAGGCCAGCCGAGAGCTCACTGTCCTCCATTTTCTTTTGCCGACTCTTGTGGCCTTTCCACTACTCTCGCCTTATTCTTCTCCCAACAATTTCGGGCCATGTGGCCAAACTTCCCACAATGATAGCACATTCTATCTCCTCCTTTTCCTCTGTCCACGTCCATTGCATTTGGGTCTCTCTGTGGACCCGTCTGATATCCCCCTCTGTTGAATGTATTTCCTCCTCCTCCCCTATTCCCTCCTGTCTGCGGAACTCCTGCCCACCAGGTTATTTGCCCCCCTCTTCCTCCATACGATCCTCCTCCAAAGCTTCCCCTTGGCTGCGCATTTCCCCCTGGGCGCGCCGCATTCCTCCCCAGCATCCTTTCTTCCGCTCTACTCTGCCTCTGGTTCCTATCTAACCTTACTGCCCTCTCTTGCTACTCTCCTATGGTGGTCGGGGGCTCTTCTGCCTCTGCCAACTTCCTCCTTATCGTCCCGCTCAGTCCCCTCTTGAATTCTTCAATGAGGGGCCGTCCCTCATATCCACTCCCTCTGGCAACCTTCTTAAACTCTTGGACATACTTGTCGCACATCCTTCCTCCTTGCTCTATCGTTCGCAACTGCTCGATTTTCCTTTCCTCCTCTGACGTTTCCCCAAAATCATTCCTTATTTTCGAGAACAATTGTTCCACTGTTTCCACCTCTGATTCCCCCTTCGCCAGCTCGTCCATCAGGTTGTCCTTCCATGCCTCTGCTACTCCTCTCTGCACATAGGATAACACCCAGGCTACCTGGGTCGTCGCTGCCTCCTCCGTCATCTTCATTCTAATGTATATACGAGCTGCATTGATGAATGCGCTCACCTCCTCCATCCTTCCATTGAATACTTGAGGCCTTGCAACCTCTACTCGGCTCCCTTGTTATTGGAGGAGCATAGTGCTGACCTGCTGCTGCAGGGTGGCGATCATGGCAAGGAGTTGCTCCTCTCTTGTTGGTGGTGGTGGTTGGCGGGGGGCGGATGCCTGGGATGGTTCTCTCTGTTGTTGCTGTTGTTGTTGCTGTGACATGTCGTAGGGTAGCGGTGGTGGTGATGGTGATGGGGATGATTCGTACTCTGATTCGGTTTCTTGATCCAAGGCAAACTTAAGGCTATGTCTAACAGGGAGCACAATCTTCTCCTATCTAGACTCCTATTGCCTTACTGACTACTGCCCTAATCAAAGTGTAAACGATTGCCCCTAAGGAGGGAACCCCTAAGCTAAGTGGCCTTTTAAGAAGTAACCGCCGATCTCTTGCATGTACCCATCACAATGGACAACAGCACAGAGCTTATACAAAGGAAAATAGTAACTAGCAGGCCCAATTAACAGGTCAGGACTTGAACAAAACACCTGGACTTGGTGTTTAGTCTTCTCCCTTAGTCTCTCCTGACTGAGAAGTCCCCTTTACAGCTAGGGCCCGCTATCCAAGAGGCTTGTGAGCGCTGTGCTCACTAGTGAGGAAGATGAGAGAGTAAGTGGTGGTGGGGGTACTCGCCCGCAGCGCTGGTATTAAGCCAACTGTGCGTTGAACAAGTATGAGCAGAGATCGAGGTGATCAGTGCTCGGGAGTGGTATCGAGTTCTTTTGTTATCACTAAGTCTTGACGACTCAAGGACCACTCTAGGTGAGTGTTTAGGAAGAACTCGATGGAGTTCTCCGTTGGATTGGACT
>Ga0153968_1000090_pt1 | contig 15131 bp, 17 predicted proteins | sample TSGA052MetaG_FD_104729 | JGI IMG/M metagenome (GOLD analysis project Ga0153968, IMG submission 104729) | Attine ant fungus gardens microbial communities from Georgia, USA - TSGA052 MetaG | ecosystem: Host-associated > Fungi > Mycelium > Unclassified | place: USA: Georgia, George L Smith State... | reverse complement strand
GATACTTTGATTTTGTTGCTATATGCAAGGTCAATGTTTTGATACAGTTCTGTCCTAACTGAAACTGATGGACAAATCCCTGATATTATCAGTGATTTCAGCTCAAAACTGACAATTCTGTCATAACTAAAAACAATTATAACACTTATTCTTACCAACAGAACTGAAAATTAAGTTTCGGTACTTATAAGACAGTAGTGATGGAAAGTAGTTATATGAATTTCCTCCTACCTCATGGGTAGTGAGGTCATTATAGGTAGTGTTGCCTCAATAACTGATTTTATCTCATTGCATACTAGGGCCATAAGGGCAATCCTCGATCACACCTTAACTGGTAAATATAAAGGTTCCTTCCTTATAAAAGACTGACTATCTCTATGATCATTCCTGAGTAGAGATCAGGTTATAGAGTTATAAATAACCAATGTATCACAAATGGTCACTTACTTGATTTGCAATTGAAGATTGGATATTCAAAAGGCTTAAAAATGTGAAGGTAGACAGTGTTAGGGAACCACTCAGAGGCAATCACCCTTAAGCTAATGGATAGTCCCGGAAGCTAAGTTGAGATTCAAGTGAAGTATATCTACAATACATTGCTAGTATATATACTATACCAGACAATCACATGGGCAGTCACATGCACATGGATTAGTAATCACAATTGTCCTAATTATAGATAGAAGGTATTGTACTGCATAACACAGACAGGAGAAGTAAGAAACAATGAGAATGTAATACACGATTTGTCAATAGGCCACTAATAGATTTAGACCCTCAGAACTTACTAAGCATCACCCTAGATGTCCCCTTACAATAGTTCTTAATTAGATTAGAAGGCATCACACCACATGATATAGACAAGAGAAGTAAGGAACAGTAGGAATATGATACGAATGAATATAGAACTCCTAGAAGATGCAAGCTCACTGGACTTACTAAGCAATACCCTAGATGTCCCCTTACAGACAGTGACAAAAGATGTTATTAAGTCTAAGGTCTAATCCTCAGACTATGAGTCCTGAAATACAGAAAAGTAATAGTCTGTGCACTAGGACAGAGTATCACATACTACTACCTATTGTTCTAAAAAAAGGACAGATGACTATCTATGGGTAATTAATGAAGTCCATGTGCAAACATTGAGGCCTCTATATTTCCACTAATATTAATTGTCTCAGTATTGTTTTAGGCTTATTCTAAGCAGTATGAAGAGGACTTCTCTGATGCCTAAAAGCAAAGCTTAGATCATGGCAGTTTCTGAGATATTGGTGATTTAGTAAACAGTACTATAATAGTTATCTGTTGATCTGTCTAATATCTTGGCCATTATTGATTGCTTTGTGATGTGACTGGTATCGATCAAAAGGTTTTTTTAAGGGCTTTTGGGTACTATTGAGACTGTGAGAATCATCAAAGAATTGATGGAGATATGGCCAAATAAAGTTTGTGATATAATGATCTTTATCAAGTTTTTAAAAGTATATCTATTATAACTTGGCAAAATGGCTGTATCATTATTTATATTTTTTTTCTTTTCTTTTTCTTTTCTTTTATCTTGGACTTACTACACAAAAGGGAGTGCAGGAAAGTATTATGTCACAAGTATCATATTACAAGTGTCACAAATCACAGCATCATATCACATCATATAATGGGTTATATGATAAGCATGGGAAAGTAGGGCACAGACCATGTAGTATGTAAGAGGTCACTCAATAGCAACTCTAATCATACCTAATGATTAGTAAAGAGAGCAGACTTAAGAAGGAATGATAGATAGCCCAGGAGTTCCAATCAATATTGAGGTAAGGTATTCTACTGTATATTACTAGCTATATATACTAGACTAGCTAGTCTGTGCACCCATTGCTAAGGGAACATAGATCAGAACACTAATAACCACACTACCTAATAAGGCTACATCATACTGATGGGGCAGACCTAAACTAAGGGGAAGGGTTGTGGGAATAGCAGGCCTTAACAGATTATAAAACAAGCTAGATGATACTTACTTATACTGGTTAACCTAAGCTACTCTATTGCTGACATCATAAGACATCCTCTTACATAGTAGTTGTATAAGTAGTGTGTCAGACTAGCTAACTCCAAGCTGGAATTAAGCCAACTGCTTCTTTATTAGTGTTTGACAAGAAGAACTCGATGGAGTTCCTATTAGATTTTCTACACTACTTATATAACTAATACATGGTCTGTGCACTACTTTCCTATGCTTATCATGTGACCTGTCATGTGACTGTGATGTGACACTTTCCCACACTCTCTTCTGTGTAGTAAGTCCAAGAAAAAGAAAAGAAAAGAAAAGAAATATAAATAATAACTTAGCCATTTTGCCAAGTCATGATACCACCCCCTTCTTAAGTTTCCTCGTCTCAAGGAATTCTCTACAACTCATAGTATGGGTTCATCATGTTGCCCATCTTATTGTTATCTTCTTCTGTTCATTCTCTAACTTCTGAATTTTCTTTCCTGATTTCTTCTTCCTTTACAATTGTTTCTATTTTTCTTTCCCCTGATCACTTTCCTTTTCACCGTCTCCAATTCCTTTCTAGCCTTCCCCAATATTCTTGGTCATATCTTTTATCTGACAATCTAAACAGTTTTCTTGCTGTAAATCTCCCTAGCAATTCTCCTCTTCTAAATGTTCCTTTCTTATGTTCTTATCTTGCTACATCTTCCATGTCTCATCAATATTCTTTTTCAAACTCTTTGATTGCTTCTTTTGTATTCTTCAAATTTTCCCTTTCTTCCCAAGTGTCTGACTCCGCTGTAAATCCTTTCTAGCATACCAAGTATTTATTCTTCTCTCTTACCCATTGCTTATTTAGGATTCTCTCAACTTCCTATTCTTCTTCTCCTTTGATTATAACTGGAGCTAGCTGCTCCTTTCTCTGCCTCTTTACCTGGCCTATGTATCTGTATCTATGTATTCTACTAACGTTCACTACTGGATGTATTTTAATAGTAGTAGGTAGCTCTAGTTCAACCACATTTAATGATACCACCTTCTTGATCTTGTAGGGCCCTACAAATCTCTCCGTCAATTTTTCCATCTTTCTCCTAACTATTTGATACTTTAAATCCTTGGTACTGAGCATGACCAAATCTCCTACTTTATACTCCTCTACGTCTGATCTCTTTCTGTCTGCATACTTCCTTATTTCTTCTTGTGCTTTCTCCAGCGCTGCTTTTACTTCCTCTTGTATTTCCTTCATCTTTTTAATGAATTTCTCTGCTCCTGTGTACTTTTCCTTCTTTCTCCCTTTGAACCCCATCCTAGGATCTTGCCTGTAATTTGTCTTAAAAGGTGACGTTCTTGTGCTTGAGTATGCTTTATTATTATATACAAACTCAGCTGTTCCTAGCCACTCAGGCCATTGCTCTTGCCTATGGTCAATAAACATTCTGAAGTACTGTTCTAACTCTTGGTTTACTCTCTCAGTTTGTCTATCTGTTTGCGGATGAAATACTATTGACAATTTACTCTTTATCCCCAACATTCCATTCAGCTCTTTTATTAATTCTGCTGTGAATTGCGGTCCCTGGTCTAATATGATACTTTCTAGTAACCCATGTAATTTTCACAGGTTGTCCCTAAACAACCTCGCTAGTCCCTTTGCTGATGTTTTCTCTGTAGTAGGTATGAAGTGTACTATTTTTGTCAGTCTGTTGACTACTACTAAGATTGAGTCATATCCCTGTACTAAAGGTAGTTTTGTGATAAAATCTGCCAATATATGTGTCTATGGTTTCTCTGGAATAGAATTTAGCATGAATTTCCCTGCTGGCTGTTCTGTGCGGTTTTTGTTATGCTAGCAAGTGTCACACCCTTCCACATATCTCTTCACCTCTTTTGTAACTCCCGGCCACCAAAAGTTTCAAGTGACCAGTTCCACTGTCTTCTACTGTTTCCCATGGCCTCCTACTAGTGTATTATGGTGTAGCCTAATAATTTCTACCCGTAATCTATTATCTTTAGGTACATAGACTTTTTCTTCTTTGTACATGATATCATCTACCTCTCTCTACTCTTCATCTCTTAACATTTTTACCCCTGCTCACTTCATTTCTTCCACCGCTTTTACTACTTTATTATCTTTTACATTTGACTTTCTAATCTCCTCTAGTAGATCTACCCCATCTACTATTATTTCTACTGTTTCCATTCTCTTTGTTTCTAACTATTCTGGCTTCACCAGCATTTCGTCCTTATTATTCTTTTCTACTCCAATCTCCCAGTCTGGTCTCCTACTTAGACTGTCTGCTTTTCCCATCTTGCTTTCTGGAACATGTTTCAGCGTAAAGTCAAACCTTGATAGGTATAAAGCCTATTTCGCTTGTCTTCTATTTAACTTTTGTGCCTTCATAAAGTATTCGAGGTTCTTGTAGTCTGTCCAAATCTCGAATTTCACTACCATTCCCTCCAGGAAATGTCTCCATACCTTTAAGTATTTCACAACTGCTAGCATTTCTTTATCATGTATTTCATAGTTCCTTTCTATATCACTTAGAGATTTAAAAATAAAAGTGACTGGCCTTTACTTTTCATCTGAGCACTTCATTGAGAGTACTCCTCCAGTGGCATAATTTGAAGCATCAGCTTCTACCCTAAACTCCTTATCTAAATTTGGGGCTGCCAATACTGGTTTACTAGTGAAAATCCTTTTTAGCTTGTCAAATACTTTCTGTTGTACTTCCTCCCACTACCACCTCTTATCTTTTTATGTAAGCACATTCATTGGTCTAGCTACTCAAGTAAAATCTTTGATGAACCTCCTGTAGTAATTTGCGAGGCCCAAGAATTTTCTAATGTCTTTCACATTTTTTGGTTATAACCAACTAAGTACTCCATCTACCTTTTTTCCCTCCATTTCTATTCCATTGGGTCCAATAACAACCCCTAGGAATCCTATCTTCCTTACTTTCTACACACATTTCTCCGGCTTGATGTACAAGTTGTTTTTCTCTAACCTCCTCAATATTTCTTCTATAATTTCGTCATATCCCTTTTCAGTCTCTATTCCTACTAGCACATCATCTACAAATGCAACTACCTTTCCTTCATTGATTAAATTCCTTAAGATTTCGTTCATCATTGTCTAAAATATAACTAGCGAGTTCATCATTCCAAAGAACATCACTGTTGGCTCAAAGGAACCTATATGTGTTGTAAATGCTCTCTTCTACTCGTTCCCTTCTTTAATCCTGATGTTATTTGTTGAAGTGGACCGTCGTAGTTGTACCTTCACAGTTGTAGGGGTAGAGCTTGATGACATCATCATCAAATGGTACCACATCAGTCAGATGACTGTTGTGTCTATATATTGGAAACTCTTTACTACTATACCTCAGTTGTCAATCTATATTGTTGACCACTGAGATAAGACCTGTTCTGCTAGTTCTTCTTATCTATATCTAATGGCAATATCTTAGACTTACTGTGTAAAAGGTAGTTAGTCGTTAATCTATATTGTTGACCACTGAGACTTACTATGTAAAAGATTATGGGTCCTGGTGCTCACTAAATTTTACCAGAAACTTGATATTAAATACAGAAATATCTTCAACCACATCTACTTTCTCTGAAACAGACAAATTTGATGATACCAACTGATCATCATGGCAAAGACTTATTTGCACAGCAGCCATGGCAAAAGGAGCATTTGGTTACTTGGATGGCTCTTGTAAGGGCGCACTCGGAGGCACACCAGAACACACTCAAATATAGTAGATGAGACGTCTTAAGTCAGAGTGATGGATAGCCCAGGAGCTCAAACTATTATTGAGGTAAGGTATTCTACCGTACATCACTAGCTACTTATACTAGACTAGTCTGGTCTGTGTACCAGTTGCTATGAACATAGACATCAGGACAATAATAACTATACTACCAGATATAGCTATGTAGTACTGTAATGGAGACCCAAACTAGAAAGAAGGGAACTATAGACCGCGGACTCCGAGGATCTATGGGAACGCTAGCTGATGTGAACCCTACCAGGTTATCTAAGCGATCTCAGGGTTGTCCCCTTACAGCTCTATCACATGTCCTTCTACTCTACCAGCAACAACACCTTCTTTTGCTGAAACATCTTGGGACTCAAATACTCCATCTCTCAATGAATGGAAAGCACGTGATGCCTAGACACTGGGACTACTTATATTTAATACTAGGAACCCTGCTGGACTAGGAATTAACATCGATGGTACAGCTGCTAAGATCTAGACTTCATATATTAATACCTATGAAAAGGCATCAAATATGGCACAGTTAAATGCAGAGCAGACTTTATGAAATATGACTTACTCAGATCACACTGACTTTAATAACTTTATTATCAATATGCACAACAAATAGTCAGATGCTAGAGCCTTGGGATCAAAGATTAACAATGAAGACTTCAAAGACATAATCATAACTTCTTTACCCGAATTCTGGAACTCTATAGCTATGCCACTATATGATCCAAACATGACTTCAGCAGATGCAATAGCTCGTCTCCAAATCTGGTATACTAAGATCAACAAAAATCAACCTACCAATATTGGCCAGAATGCAATGGCACTTCAAACAAGTACTTCCAAATAAAAGAAAAGGTCCTAGCTTATTTGTGTTAACCCAAACTATCGATGCTGAGGACACACTATTAAGATGTGTTATTGGCCAGGGGGAGGAAAAGAGGGACAATTTCCTCCTAGTTTTGGAAAAAGAGGAGGCCTAAGAGGAATAGCATTTAACACAAGACAGAGAGAATTCAAGCTGGAAACTAAAGCTCACATTACGGCTACTGATACCCCTGATGAAGGAAACAAGCAAGTTTTTGCATATATATCAACAGATTAAAAAGACTTCAAGGTATTAGCCACCCCAACATTCAGTGCAAACACATCTCATGATAACCCAAACCCTTGCAGATATAATGAAACGACAATGCAAGAAAGCGCTTCGAAGGGAGTACAAGTAGCTAATACCTGGTCTGAAGAGAATCCTATTATATTTCATACACAGTCTGAGAATATACTAGACATTCTTACCTTTATCGACTCTAAAGCTACTGATCACTGTTTCGTAGACAGGTCATTGTTTGTGTTCTATACCACTTTGAGCAAACTATACTTTGGGATGTCAGCAGGGAAGGACTCAACATTTAATATCATAGGAAAGGGGAAGGTAGAGTTCAAAACTAGTATTGATGGAAAAACTAGAAGAGTTTTTATTGATGGTGTTCTACATACTCCCAACCTCAGATCCAACCTGATTTCTGTATCACAACTCAGCACAAAAGACATAGATGTGTTCTTCAAAGGAGGAAACAAAGCTCTAGTATTGATATCTGAAGGAGAGATCATAATGACTGCAACAAAATTTGGCTGATTATATGCAGTTAATGTGAATAGAGCATTAACAGATATCTTCATTACCCAATCTAAATGGCAGACTATAAGCTTTGACATCTGGCACAGGCAATTAGGATATGCAGGTACAGAATTGATATGCAACATGATATCTGGAAAATTAGTTGATAGACTCACAACTAAAGAAGAATTGTCTATGAATGGCCTTTGTGAGGATTGTATTTTTGGCAAGCACGCAACTCACCCATTCAATAAGACGGATTCATGAGAAACAGAACTTCTTGAAAGGATCCACATCGACATTTGGAGACCATCACAAGTTCAATCAGCTGGGGGTTGTACCTACTTTATGCTAATCATAGATGGATTCTTATCCTACAAAACTGTTGCATTCCTTAAAACAAAGTCAGTAGATGTGATGTTAAATATACTAAAGGCCTACCATATTGAAGCAGAACGACAAACTGGCAAGAAGCTCAAGCACATAAGATTTGACATGGGTAGAGAATGGTATAACATGGCGTGGGAGGATTACCAAGTTGTATATGGCTTGGTATTTGAATTTACTATACCTTACACCTATCAGCAGAATGGTGCCGCTAAACATAGCATGCGAACAATCCTCAATGGAGTAGAATATGTTATGGCTGAATCAGACATGGCTCTTAAATACTAGGCTGATACAGTTCAAACAATTGTCTACGTTCGAAACTTTATTCCCTCTTCACGACAACCAAAAACAATTCCAGCAGAAGTTTGGTTTGGAAAACATCAAGATATTTCCCATCTGAGGCCTTTTGGATCAATAGCATATGCACATATACCCTAGAACCTGAAGTTACACAAACTCAGTGCAAGATCGGTTCAAGTGTCACTTTTGGACTATTTTGGACATAATGGGTATAAGCTACTAGATAAATCTACTGGTGCAGTTTCTAGGTCTCAGGACATCATCTTTGAAGAAGGAATAACACACATAGCCAAGCAGCCTAACCTAATAATATTTAACAAAGAGAATGATCCTTTTCAATCAAGCCTGGAACTCAAAACTGAGACAAAACAAAAAAGCACATCTGAAAATCCAAATCTAAACCTTGGTCCAAACTCTGATCCACTACAGACAACTACCCCAAGACTACTACCTATCCCAAGAATCCATGATGAGGAAAGAGAATCAAATGAGATATTTACAGTCCAACTGATTAGCTAGACTATTGACAAAGCAAAAGAAACAAACTTATCTTTGGCTGTCTGCCGAACATGAAGGGATCCAAAACCTAGTGCAAAACTCAAGGAATCCACTGAGTATCTCAATTGTTCTGTTGCCTATATCACTAATATGGATATTCAAGTACCAAAAACTTACAATAAGGCCATGAAAAGGCCAGATTTGTGGTTGGATCCCATAACAAAGGAAATTAAAATGCTAAAATTACAAGATGTATTTGAGGTTGTGCCTAGACCATCTGGTAAAAATATAGTAGGGTCAAAATGGGTATTTGTAGTAAAGTGGAATGAAAAGGGGGAGATTGAGAAAAGAAAAGAGACAGTAGTAAAAGGTTATACTTAGGTGATTGGAGAGAATTACGATGAAACCTATGTTTCAGTGGCAAGACTTGAATCCATTCACCTAGTATGTACAATAGCAGCCTCTCGACAGCTTTGATTATGGCAGATCGACTTCATTTCAGCATTTCTCAATAGCGAAAATGTGTTTGATGTATACATGAAACAGCCTAGAGGTTTTGAGAAAGGAAGAAAAGACCATATCTGGAAATTGAAGAAAATATTATATAGTACTATGCAAGAAGCCCATGACTGGACTGAGAACCTGAATAAGACTTTTCAAGGTCATGGCTACTATAAATCATGTGCTGATCCTCAAATACGCTCCAGGATGCTCAATAACAAACTCACTTTAACATCTACATGGACAGATAATATACTAGATGTTTCATCTACTGCCAAAGGTGAAAAACTAGCCAAATATGAACTTGGATCAAGCTATGAGATAAAGAATATAGGGGAGGCAAAGCTAATATTAGGAATGCGTATCATACGAAACAAGAATGGAGACGTTACCTTAACCCAAAAGGCTTACAGTGAATGCATGCTTGAGTATTTCAAGATGAATTACTGTGCACCAACCTCTACCCCACTATCTCCTGGGAGCTCACTATCAATAGATGACTGCCCAACAACATCACAGGAAACCAGTGAAATAGCAAAAACTCCATACTGTGAGGCATTAGGGTCATTGATATGGCTGTAAATAGCAACTCGTCCTAACCTAACATATGCTGTAAATATTCTGTCCCAATTTTCACATAACCTTAGTAGATCCTATTGGAACGTATTGAAGCATACAGTTGTATATGTGAAAGGAACTATTGATTATGGAATTACATATAGAAGAGGAAGAACATTGAACCTTATAGGCTATGTGGACTCAGATTATGCAGGCTGCAAAGACACAAAACATTCAACAGAGGGAAATGTCTTTATTATTGCAGGTGGACTGGTATCTTGGGAGAGCAAGTGCCAAGAGACAGTGGCACTATCTATAGTAGAGTCAGAATATATGGCCTTCACATGTGCAATGGCTCAGACATTGTGAATGATAAAATTCTTCGCTGAGATTGGTCTACCTATGACCAATCCAATTACTATCTATGCAGACAATAATGGGTCTATTTCCAATAGCACAAATGACAAGAACTATTGCCAAACAAAGCACATTGACGTAAAATTCCACTTTGTAAAGGAATATATGAAGAAGGGGGAGATCATGTTTACATATATCCCATCTTCAGACAACCTTGCTGATTTATTCTGTCACAAACTTCATTCGGCCATATCTCTATCAATTCTTCATTGATTCTCACGGTCTCAATGGCTACAGAAAGCCCTTGAAAAGACCTTTCAATTGATACCAGTCATGTCTCGAGGCAATCAATAATGGCCGAGATATTAGGCAGATCAACTAGTAACCACTATGGTACTGTTTATTAAATTGCCAATATCTCGGAAACTGCCATGATCTAAGCTTCGCTTTTAGGCATCAGAGAAGCCCTCTTCATACTGCTTAGAATGAGTTTAAAATGGCGCTGAGGCGATTAATATTAGTGGAGATATGAAGGCCTCAATGTTTGCACATGGACTTTATTAATTACCCATAGATAGTCATCTGTTCTTTTCTTAGAACAAAGGACAGCCTCCATATGGTTAAGTTATCATTATTTTAAGTACAAAGGCACTATTATATGTAGAACAATAGGTAGTAGCATATGATGGTCTATTCTAGTGCACAGACCATCACTTTTCTGTATATAAGGATTCATAGTCTGAGGATTAGACCTCAGACTTAACAACATCTCTTGTTGCTTGTCTAACTCTGCCTATAAGCACTTTTGAATCTATATTTCAACCAATCACAAAACAAGTAAGTGATCTTTTGTGATATATTCACAAAATCTCTTTCTCGCGAAATGATAAGGAGACTAGCCACAGCAATGGATCTCAATCCCAAAGTGCAGGTTATGCCAGTCCAGGGGGAGTATTGAAGTGGACCGTTGCGGTTGTACCTTTACAGTTATAGGGGCAGAGCTTGATGATATCATTATCAAATAGTACCACATCAGTCAGACGACTATTATGTCTATATATTGGAAACTTTACTACTACACCTCAGTCATCAATCTACATTGTTGACCACTGAGATGAGACCTGTTCTGCTAGTTCTTCTTATTTATATCTAATGACAACATCTTAGACTTACTGTGTAAAAGATAGTTAGTCATCAATCTATATTGTTGACCACTGAGACTTACTGTGTAAAATTATTGAACTCTTACCTAAGATCCATTTTAGTAAACACTTTCTTCCCTCCCATGTTATCAATTAACTCTGTAATTAATAGTAGTGGGTAGTTATTCTTCACTGTCTGGCTGTTCAAGTTGCAATAGTCTATTACCATCCGCTTACTTCCATCCTTTTTGCCTACGAAGAAAACTGGCGATGTTTGAGGGAATTTTGATGGTCTGATATACCCCTTCCTCAGTTAGTCTTCTATAAAATTCTGGACTTCTTTCCTCTCATTTTTGGATAGAGGATAGATCCTATCATAAAAGGTCACTTACTTGTTTTTGTGATGAACTAAATATAGATTCAAAGAGCTTATAAGCAGAGTTAGACAAGCAACAAAAGATGTTGTTAAGTCTGAGGTTTAATCCTTAGACAGGGAGTCCTTATATACAGAATTGTGATGGTCTGTGCACTAGGACAGATCATCACATACTACTACCTATTGTTCTATATATGGTAGTGCCTTTGTACTTAAAATAGTGATAACCTAACCATATGGAAGCTGTCCTTTGTTCTAAGAAAAGGACAGATGACTATCTATAGGTAATTAATAAAGTCTATGTGCAAATATTGAGGCCTTCATATCTCCACTAATATTAATTGCCTCGGTGCTGTTTTAGGCTCATTCTAAGTGGTATGAAGAGGGCTTCTCTGATGCCTAAAAGCGAAGCTTAGATCATGGCAGTTTCTGAGATATTGGCAATTTAATAAATGGTACTATAGTGGTTACCAGTTAATCTGCCTAATATCTCGGCCATTATTGATCACCTCGAGACGTAACTAGTATCTACTGAAAGGTCTTCTCAAGGGCTTTCCATAGCCATTGAGACCGTGAGAATCAATGAAGAATTAATAGAAATATGGCCGAATGACGTTTGTGACAGATTCTTCTCTTTTGCGGTTTGAATGTCTTCTTGAGATCTATGGCATGATTCCAGACCTTTCTTATTGGCATCCTCTCTGACTCTACCTTCCCAAAAACTTTCTTCCACTTTAGAAATCTCCTTGGAACTATCTTTTCAATTTTTCTATAGTTCTTTTCGATCTTTTCTTTTCTTCTCCAATCTTCTTTATCATCTATTGCCCAGCATGTAAGGGGACCCCTAACATGTGACTCCAGAGCCCATACTAGTCCTCTGGAGTGATCCCATAGCTAATCCAATATTACTATGTAATATTGGGTCTTACCCCCATTATTCCAAGAGCATTCTATTGCCTCCTAGTATACTTTCATTGTTCAGACCCTGGTTACCTGATGTAGGAACATGAGGATACTGTAATATATATAGTGTAGATTATTCCCTCCAGGAGCCTCATCTAATTTTCTGAAGAATCTCCTGGAGGTAAGTTGTAACATATTTCATAAACTATAATTAACTGAGGAATCTCCTGGAGTGTACCGCTCCGGTTACCCTTACACAGCAGATGATTTTCTCTTCTTCCTCTATTACTAAAATTTTAACTTTTTTTTTTCTTTGACTCCCTCCACCACACAAGGGCAGGTATCTCATTATTTTTACTTCTCCCATCTTCTAGTTTATTTCTGGATTGTGTGCTGCTAACTATGGTATCCCTAATATGACTTCTGTTTTTCCTAAGTTACACATGTCCATTCTCATTCTCTCCATATGGCCTTTGTAATAAACATTGCACTCTACTTGGTGCGTTATAGCCCCTCCACTATTATTAGTACTGTCTACATTTCTGATAGCTATTGCCCTCTCCAACTTCTGCAGCTTAAACCTATGTTTTGCCATCGTCTGTTTGTCCATGAACATTCCTGTTGCATCACTGTTCAAGAGCGCTTTTATCATTATGTCTTCATGCATATCTATCTTCTCTACTCCTATATTCAACCACACTTCTCTTAACATTTTGAAGGTTCTTCTGATCTCCTTTCAACTACCTCCCTCTTTTGCTGTGCTTTCTGGTTCTTCCAACTATGCTGGGCTATGCCACTCTCTCCATTCTTTTTTCTTGGCATTCACACCAAAACTTCCTATTTTGAAGTACTCCCTGGCCCCTATTATCTTCCGCATAACTTCCTTTCTTTTCGCATCCTCTATACTCATTATAGGTTACTATCATTTCCAGGGTATACCACCCCAATTCTAGCAACCATGCTTTTTCTGGCACCCCTTTACTGTAAGGGGACATCTAGGGTGATGCTTAGTCAGGACTGAGAGTCTGTTCTATTAGTGGCCTGGTGACAGTATGTGTATGCATTCCCATCGTTCCTGTCTTCTCTCTGTCTGTGTCATGTAGTGCGATGCCTTCTATTCTATTATTAGGACATTGTGATTACTGATCCATGCACTCATGTGACAGTGCGTGTGATCGTCTAGTATAGAGTATATATACTAGCAAGCTATCGTAGATATACCTCACTTGAATCTCAACTTAGCTTCCGGGACTATTCATTAGCTTAAAGGGTAATCGCCTCTGAGTGGTTCCCTTACATTTACCACAATGCTCTTCTGTTCTCTTCCTCAGCTCTTCTATTAAGCTTCTTCTCCATCCTTGCTGCACTTCTTGTGGTTTGGCCATGTATACCGCTTCTTCTTCCTCTACTCTCCTCAGTTTCCTCTTCTTCTGTTGGTGTGCTTTTTTCTGTACAGGGCATGCCACCCTTTCTACCACCTTTTCTTTCTTTCTCCATAATGGGCATTCCCTACACTTGTGCCCTTCTTCCCTATACCTAAAACACTTTACAGCTACCATCCTCATACTTCTTACTATTCTTCTCTCTATTCCACACTATATCACTCTACTACTTAAAATCTCGAATTTGTTTTGGGGTATTGCCACCCCTTTTTCTTCTTTCCTCTTTTTCCTGCAATTTCAGGCCAGGTGCCCAAACCCTTTGCAGCTTTTACAAAGCTTCACCTTTCTTTCTTCTAATTCTACCCTCAGTTTAGCGAAGGCACATTTCTCTCTGAGCAGGTTACTCAATAAAGTGTTGTATTGTTCTTGAGACATTATAGTAAAGTTTCAAGATGGGTATGAAGTTAATGATTTGATCTTACTACTACTACGTCTGTTGAGGCGCAAGATCTTCACCCAACTAGACATCTACTGCCCTACTGACTACTGCCCTAATAATATGGTTATACTATCACCTCAACAGGGAGGATCCCTACTCTAGATGGTCTTCTAAAAGTAACTATCACTCCTTTGTGTGTACCACTCACAATGGAGTGCAGTATAAGGTTTATACCAAGAAAGGACAAGTATTTTACTAAACACTTGATTGTGAGGTCAGGTCTTAGTGCTAGTACCCAAGCTTGGTACTGTACTTCCACCTGCAGTCCCTAACTGACTGCAAAGTCCCCTTAAGCCAAGGGCCCAGCTATATATAGAGGTGGCTAGTGATTATGATGACTACTAGCTGAGGGTTGATAAAGATGAGAGTGAGATTGAGTAAGGTCCAAGGCAGATGGTACTTGTGATGTGGAATCGAGTTCTAATGTCAGACTAGCTAACTTCAAAGCTGGAATTAAGCCAACTGCTCCTTTATCAGCATTTGACAAGAAGAACTCAATGGAGTTCCTGTTAGATTTTCTACACTACTTATACAACTACTACATAGTCTATGCACTACTTTCTCATGCTTATCATGTGATCTATCATGTGACTGTGACATGACAATTGTGATGTGACACTTTCCCACACTTCCTTTTGTGTAGTAAGTCCAAGAAAAAGAAAAGAAATATAAATAATAACTTAGCTGTTTCACCAAGTCATGACATAGTATAGAAAATCTAATAGAAACTCTATTGAGTTTTTCTTGTCAAATGCTGATAAGAGAGCAGTTGGCTTTATTCTGGCTCAGGAGTTAACTACTCTGATAATATCCAAACTGTTTTCTTCTTGCCTTAAACTACCATAGG
>Ga0153968_1000089_pt1 | contig 15223 bp, 12 predicted proteins | sample TSGA052MetaG_FD_104729 | JGI IMG/M metagenome (GOLD analysis project Ga0153968, IMG submission 104729) | Attine ant fungus gardens microbial communities from Georgia, USA - TSGA052 MetaG | ecosystem: Host-associated > Fungi > Mycelium > Unclassified | place: USA: Georgia, George L Smith State... | reverse complement strand
TTGAGATCCCAAAGGCCATAATCATAAACATCATCCTCTGGTATTTCCTGGTCAGCTTGGTAGTGGTTCATATGATGTAGTTTGTGCTTGACATCATCACATAGTCCAGCCTTGAATTGATCCCAGAGTAGATGAGGCTCAGCCACTTTATCAGTCAGTAAGATGACTGCCAACAACCAACAACATGCCATTCCAGGCTGCATTGCAATTGCTTCCTCCAAGTAAATTCTCCACTCATGATCATCCTCCAGTAACCCCCTTACCATGCATGCCTCCTTAAATATAGCAAATACTTGGCCATTCCAGGTCCTCAGATGCTCCCAACTCTTTCCACTCTCAAATATAGTCAAAAGAAGTCGTAAAAAGAACTGCTCTCTCTTTGATAGTGACACAAAGTACATCCTCCCAATCACCTTGGCCTACCATCTTGGATGCCATGATTTGACTTTAGCATTCCAGGTATAGTGCTGAGGGAACTGCTAGTAGGTAAGGCCCAAACTATCATCATGTGCAGAGTTGTAGTCAAACTAAGCAGTCAGCTGAGTCTTCTCCACATTTTGTCTAGCTAACACTTCATTGACAGTCTGGTGAGCATGGAAGTTGACATAGTGTTCATTGGAAAGATGGATAGGAAGACGTTGGACAGCTGGTGACTCTCCATGCATGTTGAATTCAAAGATCTTCCAGCAAGCTTCTGTTGGACCAATAAAGCAACTATTCAAATAAGCCTTGATTTTATCCTGCATCCCACCACTAATCTCCATAGTTGCTCTATCAGGACCCTTGTAGAATTGTTTGTACATGTTATATTCCTCTCACATATCCATTTGGGTTGAATTATGAAAAGAAAAGGGTTGTAATAATTGAATATTCTATCCAAATTCACTAAAATAAGGAGATAAAAGCAAAAGTCAATTACAATTTTTTTTTTAGATTCTACCGAATTTATCTGAATTTATTTGACTTTTACAGAATTTTTCAAGAGAGTATGTGAAGAAGTTGAACTATGTGTCAGCACCATCATTCCCACATGCGATGCAGCATACATACTAGACTAGATAAGACTGCTTGTGTTGTTAGATATAGCTTCACTCAAATATCACCTTAGCTTCCAGAACTTTTACTTAGCTATAGGGTTAGTTGCCTTGAGTGATTGCCCTAACACATGATGGGGATGAGACCAATGTGAATAGCTATTAGTTCCACTTCAATTGGAGTAACATTGACGGCTTGAATCTATAATTGTTTGATGACAGAGTATTCAGACCAGATATGAGCAACTGCTGTGGCAATGTAAGATTTCTTAATACCTCTATCTGTAATGACAGCAATGCTGTTATAGGAAGTTTGAGATGAAGAGAAAGTATTGTTAAGGTTTTGAATATGAGAAAATAAATCATCATCTGAAGAAGAAAGAGGTGAATGAAAACTAATTCTACCAGGGAAATGATTGACTATTCTTGAACCAGGGGATAAAAGAGGATTAAGAGGATTGAAGCACTTATGAATGCTATTAAGACATTCATTCACATCTTTGATAGAGCTTTTGAGTCTTGCTTGCTGTTTGACAGTGAGATTGGATGTGGCTGCTTTGTGTGGAGGCTGATTCTTGGTGTGTTGAGAATTGAGTAGTGAGTTAATAGCATGGGAGGAAAAGATGGATGCATATCATAAGTGGTGTCTGCCATTTAGTTTCTGCAGGTATAAGGTGATGGGAATGAGACCAGCAATGGCTTCAATGCCTTCAGAGGGTGACATGCAAAAAGCACCAGTAATCTAGAGAGTAGCCCATCTTTGCATTTTCTTTAGTTCATTAATGTTTTTAAGGGTAGGAGCCCTTTTAAAGAACCAAAGCTAGAACCCATACAAGGCAATTGACAAGACACAAGTTCTGTATAGCAGTCTCTTTTGAATAGAAAGTAGACCTCTTGAGGAGTTTTCTAATATTTTCATGGTGCTGAGGGTGGACATACACTTTGTAGTATAGAAGTGCATGTGGTAGTTGAAGTTGAGCTTCCAATCGAAATAAAAGCCGAGATACTGCCATATTGACTTGAGGAATATAATGGGACTGCCTATGGAAGACAAGTCAATGGGGGGGTTTGGAGGATGTCGAGCTCACATAAAATGAAACAGTTTGGTTTTGTTATGTTCCATGATGAGACCAGCATTGAGCCACTCCTATGTTGGTGTTAAAGGATAGTGATGAGAAATTGTTTTATGAGTACATGGTAGAGCAATCAGAATGATAGCTGTTGAAGAATCCTATAATGTTAGTATTAAGACCAGCTTTAGTGAGGCATAGAGATAGAAAATCATGGTTCAAAGACAAAAAGAATTGTGCAATGTCAAATGCTATAATACTGGTATGGCACTGTTTAAGCCACCCCACTTGAATGAGATGGGTGAGATATAACCCCACGTCAATTGTGGAATGTTGACGTATTCCTTCAAATTGATAGAAGTCAAGGAATCCATTGGCTGACATTTGGAATTGTAGTCAATTGCTAATAACTTTTTCGATGAGTTTACCAGCAGTGTTTAGTAGAGCAATGGGGCGAAAGAACTTGGGGGAGTTGTATGAGTCCTTATTCAGTTTGGGAATGACTATAGTGTTGGTAGACTTGAAGTATGAGGGCCAGTATTCTAGGTTTATACATACATTAGCAATATGTATGACTTTTTCTAAACATCTTTCGTTAGCTATCAATGACTTGAGGTGTCTCCAAGTGGTGTGATCAGGTCCAGGGGCTGATGAAGCTAAGCACTTAGCTAACATATCTCTGAATTCTTGTTTGGAGAAAGGGGGCCATTCTATTAAGTTTGCTTGAGGGAGTTCACTGAGAAAGATAGTATTAATGGGTCTGTTTTCTGCAGAGTTATATGATGAATGAAGAGCATGCTATAGTTCTGGAAGAGTATTGCAGGGCCAATTTTCATATGAAATAGACTTGATGGTTAGTAGAGATTTTTTCCTGACCCAATTCATTAGATCCCAGGGTCTCTTGTTTGAGGAGGCAATTTCGAATATCTTTTTATGGAAGAATTTTCTTTTAGCTGTATGAATATTTGACTTGAATTCTTTCCAATGTTGGATATTGCCTAAGGCTCAGTATTTATTCAGGCTGGTTGTGTAATCTGAGCCCCACTATTCTTTGGAATGTTTTGTGATTCATTTCATTTTAGAGTAGGTGTGCCATGTGTTATCGAAGATGGTGGATATTTGTTGAACTGCATTTTCAAGGGTTTTTTTGAATTGATATTTGCAGTGTTGAGGATCATTATGCCTTTGGTTATTGAATTGATGAAGTTTTTCTTTTCTTTGCTATCTTTGCCAATGGTCCATATGTTGATATCAATGTTGATTTCCTTGATGCCTATTTCAATAGTGAGAGGAACATGATCTGATAGTTTCCATATTTCAGGGTGAAGTATGTGACAGCCAAATCCTGAGTTGTTGGGAGACAGGAATACAAGGTCTATAACAGAATTGGAGTCCTGTAGGTTGTCTGCAAATCTAGTGGGTCCAGGATTAGTAGGGGGGGGAAATTCTAGTCCTAAACTATTAGCTAAGGTGAAAAGGTCATCAGTGCGGATGGAATGGTAATGGAAATTTGGATCCCAGTTACTGTCCCTTATGTTGAAATCACCTGTTATGATGATAGTATTATTTAGGTTGATAATGTTCTGACTGAGAAATTGAAGAGCAGTTTAGTTGCTATCAGAGTAGACATTAATCATGAAGTTGACATCCTGTTCATTGTGGAAGGATAAGATGTTGATGTTGTGATGGTTGATGATGTCTAGATATAAGGCAAATCTCATTCTTGAGAGATGCTTGTTAACATAAGTAGCAACTCTTGCGTAGTTGTCTGGTGCCACATCTTAGCAAATGAACAGTGTCTATTTGGGGTGATTGGGAGTTCCATAAAGAGGGTCCCCTAAGGGATTGGAATGACTAGGAATGCATTGAATGAGTGATCTCAGAGGTTCCTGGATAAAAATTACATCCGTGGTATTTTTGTTGTTTTCTAAGATTATATCAGTTAGGGCTTTATTTTTCCTTATGCTTTACAAGAAGATTTTTAGGGTTTCTTTAATCATAATTTCTTACTGTCTACAGCTAGGCAAATCAAGTTGGTCCTAGTTTCCCAAGCCTCTTGAGCTTTTTTAAAGTGCTACTCTCTATTGAAGCAATTTCTCCAGAAGGGCATTTATAGTTGTCAGCCATGTGATTACCTTTACAGTTGATACACTTGAAAGAGTGGGAGCAGAGTAGATCTTGAGTGTAAGGGTGACTGGGCACAAGACTCCAGGAGAATCCTCAGTTGATATTACAGATTGTAATTATGATACAACTCACCTCCAGGAGAATCCTCAGAGATTAGGATAAGGCTTCTGGAGAGATCTTTTACATTATATACTAGTTTTACATCCCTTAGTATCAGGGTCAGCGGGATCAGAGCTAAACTAGTATATTTAAGTATTACTAGTTAAACAGGCTAAGATTGCTCTGGAGTGTTGTCATGCTGTTCAGGGGTGGAAATGGAGGTGTCCCCTTACATTGAGCAGTTTCAAGACAAGAGGGGTCCAATTTAGGATTGGCCTTGCAACACCATGCTAAGTCTCTGTGATGTTCAAGTTTGTGTGGTCTGCTGCATTTCTGACACTTGGATCCATGAGCTCTGCAAGAGAAGGTTAAATGACCCCATTTCCAGCAGTTGTGGCACTGGGGAACACCTGGGTTCATGTTTGTTGCTTTAATGGTGGCAATGTATCTGCTGAAGTTAAAGGAGTGGTTGATTAGTAATTTAGCACTAGAGCCACTTTGAGAATCCCAAATATCAAACCAAATAATAGCCATGTCAGATTTGGGAGAGGCCTTGATGATTTTGGGTTTGGCTACTAGGGAAATATTTGAAAATATTTCAGTGTGGCTCATGAAGTTGTTGACGTCCTTGCTATTTAGTTTGTTACCATTGGGTTGTATAAATGGAATGCCAGTAATTTTTAGGTATAACTTGGACTAAGGTAGTTGAGAAGTAAGAACTTTCTTGTTATTTGCACCAGCAATAGATTTGAGGTATTTCTCCATAGTTGAGAGGTTACTGGGGTTAGGTACATTGTTGGTGTTAATGGATAAACTGCTGGGGAAGGAATGTATGAATTTAGCTTGCAAGTTTGATTTGATATTCTTCAGGAGAGCGTTAATCTAGAAAATATGCAAGTTAGCTTTACCCATAATAACTTCAGTGAGTTTAGTGGACACAGGTATGATAGCCTGTTTCCTGGAAGGGCCTTTTATAGTCAGTTGAATTTTCTTTTTCCTGTTGATTGGTTTGGGAAATGCCGTGTTATGAATTTCTAGGATTTTCTTATTCAGTAGGGCAGGGAAGACTTCCTTAATTTTTAGGATGTTCGAAGCTTAGTATGTGGCCTGGGCATAAGATAACAAAGGGAAAGGCATGTCTTTACCCTTAGACATGAGGATGTGTTGGTGCATTTTTGATTTTTCCAATACCTTCTTTGATGGGTGGGGTAGAATAGGGGACAGTACTTTCTTAATCATAGTGACATTGAGAGGCTATTTTTGCATCTTGTTGGGGAGATTAACCTTTCCAAACTTTAAAGCAATATTGTCCCTAATAAAAGCATTGTTGGATGACACAAGTTGATCCCAGCCAGATGTAAAAATGGCAAAGATAAATGACCATGCTGATTCACCAAAGGGTTCGAGCTATGGGATATTATTGCTGTTGCAGCTCTTAAGATTTCTTTGCCTTAAAAATCATGCCATTCACTAAGAAGAGCATGCCATATTGTGTACATCACTATTGAGGAACTCATTTGTACCGAAAAATGAAGTAGCCATGAAGTTACCGTTCTATAGACTAGGGTCAGCTGGGACATTAGCACTGTATGGAATGACTGTGGGAGGAGAAGGTTCTGACAATATATGGGTGATGCCGTTAGATGCAGGTGTGGGTATCTTCTTGTTGCAGACATGTGGTAGTTGGAAAGGAGGAAAAATGAAGTTGTATAACAGGGCTGTATTGTTCACAGGTAGAGAGGGATCAAGGGTTTCCACTTCTACATTGTTTGCAAAAGCAACTTGCTCGGCATAGTCCATCTCAGACAAAGAAGACCTATTCATAGGGGAGGGGGAGGTGCTGTATTAAAGGGAGCAAAAGGGACTATTAGCCTGGCACAAGCTAAAGATGCAGTACCAGGTCCCAATTGCATGCTAAAGAGTTTGTGGGGATGAATCAAGAATAAAGGTATTAAAAAGAGAATATAGAAATTTAGTGTAATAATTAATGTAAAAATGTTTGAAAGGATTGTAAGCTCAATCTAGATTCTCCTTATATGGTGTCTTTAAGGTGTCCACCTTTACACACCATAACAAGCTCACTATCAAAGTAGCCAGTAAACCACTCATAGGTCTTACCACACTCAATCAAGCTCTCATCTGCACTCCCACACCAAACCTTATGGGTGTGATACAATCTGAGTTGATGATTAGCCAGGCTTTTCAGGCCTGCTACTTCATAGAAGGTTGTCCAAGCAACTGCTGCATCTTGTCTCTTGACCAAGTAGAATATAGAGTTCCAGTCTCCTTAACAATCCAACCACTTTACTTAAAACTCAGAAAAGTGCCATAAGGTGACTCTTGAGCCCTTGAGATGGTAGTAGGTGTCAAGATTCCATTGCCTTTTTCTTGGGCTCTCTGAGTATTATATTAAAAGTACAAACTGATGAGACTCAATTAAAAATAAATAAAAAGGAAACTCCTTCTTCTTCCAGTCTCTCTTACTTCTCTCCATGACAGATGTCACCTCCCTATCCTCCATGTCTACTAGCCATGGCCATGTGCTCCTACTCTACCTCCATACTTCACTTCTACCTAATATCTTCTAACCTCTGAACTGGCTTTCTTCTACTCCGAATATGATCTAGAAACATATGCAAGTGTATATGAAGATCATCAATATTCTTGTTGCTCTACAGCATGTCTGCTTCCTGAATAAGTCTAGTAGTAATAGGATCATTAGCCATTAATAGACTTTTAATCTGTCATCTTGGTATTATATTAGTCCAAGTCTGCTCTAGATTGAAATTATATTGCATTCCAGAGGTATCCTTTAACCTCTGAGTCCTAGAGTATCAACATTGATAGTTTGTCTCTGAGAAACCTGATGCTAGCTCATCAGTCTTGCCTCCTGAGGTATATGCTAGAATAGCATATATGTAAGGGAAACTGGGGCACACAAGGCTCCAGGAGAATCCTCAGTTAATATTACAGTTTGTAATTATAATACAACTCACCTCCAGGAGAATCCTCAGAGATTAGGATAAGGCTTCTGAAGAGATATTCTACATTATATACTAGGTTTACATTCTTTGGTGTCAGGGTCAGTGTGATTGGAGCTATACTAGTGTGTTTAAGTATTACTTTAGTAATACTTGAACAGGCTTAGGTTGCTCTGGAGCATCATTATATAGTTCAGGGGTGGAAATAGAGCTGTTCTCTTACAATATAGTAGCTTGGCAACTATCTAATAGAAGTATCCAATCTTGGGTCTAGATTATGTCTGGCACTTGTAAAAGGTCTCTAGAGTAGGTTCCAGTAGTGAAATCCAGGGGTATAAAGTGTATCCTATGCTACATTTCCACAGAAAATTCCCTAGCAGTGTAACAGCATGGACCTCCCATGCTGATATGGAACAACAGCCATCTACATCGTATGTTAAAGGTATTATCTTCAGGCCTAATGCTAGTTGACTTGAGACTCATAATCGACAAGCAAGTAATCTAAAATACACAAGAAGGTTTTATGCTAAACTACACTTGGGCACTACCAACAGTGTTGGTGGTCAGAGTGAAAGAAGCAATATATAATAAGTGTCATGACTTGGCAAAACAGCTAAGTCATTATTTATATTTACTTTACTTTACTTTTCTTTTGGACTTACTATACAGGGAGGAGTGTGGGAAAGGGTTATATCACAAGTGTCACAAGTGTCACAGTCACATGATAAGTATGAGAAAGTAGTGCACAGACCATATAGTAGTTGTATAAGTAGTGTACAGAAAAATGGCAACCCTATTGAGTTCTCCTTGTTAACTTAGATAAAGAGTGAGACTAAGTTATCTCGACTAAGTCTTTATGATAAGTATGAGAAAGTAGTACCAAGACCATGTGTCACAGTTGTGCTATGGACCAGTAGTCATATACTGTATGGTTTACCACTATACCAAAAGGGCAATATTAGCAAGACTACTTGCTAACAAGGGTCTAGCTATTTATGTAGTTCATTTGAACAGGTATTTTGTTATACTTCCATGATACTATTTAGTAGTCACTTTTTGTGACACCATGTAGTAGTGTATAATAAATTAAGAACTCTGATACAAACTTTATTCAGACCTATCTCTATGTCAAGAATATATAGAGCAGGAGCGAAATGACCTGGAGTGGAGCAGAGTTACTCTGGAGTGGAATAGAGTTGACAACAAAAGTGGGGGAACAACCTTGGCCTCAGCTTGTGTGCTGTACCTCGATCTGCTGTCATATGTGTGGTTGTATATTTCAGGAGGACGGAATTGTTGTTAGAAGTTCAGGAGAGGAGTGGTATATTGATAAGAGTGAGGATAGAACACATAAAAGACGTTAATCTACAGACTAAGAAACTAGGATATAACTAATAGAGTACTTATACTAAGTCTGGAATAGAAGGAGTACAAGTAACTAGTCTAAATTATGATCCTATAGGAGTAGACAACAGGAGTTCAGGAGCAGAATTTAGTAATAATATAAAATATAAAAGGAATTATATTATTTAAATGATTATTTTCTGTCATATGACACTCTACCAATTCTTGAATGGTTTCTATGGCCTTAATGTCTCTAAAAAGCCCTTAAAAAAACCTTTTGATCAATACTAGTCACATCTCAAGGCAATCAATATCAGCCAAGATATTAGGCAAATCAGTAGGTAACTACCATAGTACTGTATATTAAATTGCCAATATCTCAAAAACCACCATAATCTATGATTCACTTCTAAGCTCAGAAGAAGTCCTCTTCATAATTCTCAGAATGAACCTAGAACAATCTTGAGGCAATCAGTATTAATAAAGATATGAAGTCCTTCATGTTTGTACATAGACTTAATTAATTACCCATAAATAATCATTTGTCTTTTCTTAGAACAAAGAAAAGCCTTTATATGGTTAAGTTATCTCTATTTCCAGTACAAAGGCACTACTATATATAGAACAATAGGTAGTAGCATATGATGATCTGTTCTAGTGCACAGACCATCACTTTTTTGTATTTAAGGACTCATAGTCTGAGGATTAGACCTCAGACTTAACAATATCTTTTGTCATTGTCTAAAAACTTGCTCTCGAATCTTTTTGAAGAATACTTTCTCAATCACAAATCAAGTAAGTGACCATTTGTGATAGTTAAAATAACAAGATGTCTGCCATTGTGTGGAAGAAATATGAAGGAGAAAGAAGACAAGAAAAGAGAAAAGAGTAGCTACCCTAGAGGAAGAGAAAATAGTTAGATAGACAGTATACAACAAGAAAAACTAGGGAAAAAAGGAAGAAATTGAGATAGACCATAGGAAAATCAAGGAAATAATTCCAAAGAAATTCCTAAAGTGAAGAAAGGTGTTTGGAAAGATGGAGTCTGAGAGAATGCCAATGAAAAATTTTTTTGGATTATGCCATAGATCTTAAGAAGATGTTTAAACCACAAAAAGAAAGGATTTACTCTTTATCCAGGAATAAAAGGATTTAGAACTTTGTGGACAATCAATTAAGGAAGGGATATATTAGACCATCAAAATCCCCTCAAACATCACCAATATTCTTTGTGGGCAAAAAGGACAGGAGCAAGATGATAGTAATAGACTACTAAAGTCTAAACAACTAGACAATAAAAAATAACTACCTACTTATGGATTTAATAGACAACATAGGAAGTAAGAAAGTATTCACAAAAATGGACTTATGTTGGGGGTTCAACAATGTAAGGATTAAGGAGAGAAATGAGTAGAAGGAAGTGTTTACAATACATATGGAATCTTTCAAGCCAATAGTAATGTTCTTTGGGATAACAAATTCACCAGCTACATTTCAGAAAATGATAAATGAAGGAAAGGTTGTTGCATTTGTAAATGATATGTTGGTGGGGATAGAAATAGAAGAGGAATATGATGAAATTATAGATAAAATATTGAGAAAGTTAGAAAAGAATGGTTTGTATGTAAAGCCAGAGAAATGTGTATGAAAGGTGCAGAAAATTGAATTCTTAGGGGTTGTCATAGGACCCAATAGAATAGAGATGGAGAAAGAGAAAGTAGATAGGATAATAAGCTGGCCAATACCAAAGAATATTACAAGACCTGTGCTAGTAGCTCTAAACTTAAACAAAGAGTTTAGAGTAGAGGTAGATGTCTCAAACTATGTAACAGGGGATGTATTGTCAATGAAATGCACTGATGAATTGTGGAGACCTGTAGCTTTTATTTCCAAATCATTAAGTGATACAGAATAGAACTACAAAATACACAATAAGGAGATACTGGCTGCAGTTAGATGCTTAGAAGTGTGGAGGCACTTCTTAGAAGAAAAAATCACAAAGTTTGAGATTTGGACAGATTACAAAAATCTTGAATATTTTATGAAAGCACAAAAGTTGAACAAGAGACAAGCTAGATGGGCTCTATACCTATTTATGTTTGACTTTATGCAAAAACATGTTCTAGGAAGTAAAATAGGGAAGGCAAATAGTTTGAGTAGAAGGCCAGATTGGAAAGTAGAAGTAGACAGGGATAATGAAAATAAGACATTATTGGTAAAACCAGAATAGTTAAGAGAGAGAAGAACAGAAAAAGTGGAATTAATCATAGAAGGAGTAGACTTTTTGGAAAGAGTAAGACAGTCAAGGGTTAAGAATAATGAAGTAGTTAAGGCAGTAGAAGAAATGAAATGAACAGGAGTAAAAATGCTAAGAGACAAAGAGTGAAGGGAAGTAAATGATGTCATGTATTAGGAAGAAAAAGTATATGTCCCAAAAGATAAACAGTTAAGAGCAGAAATCATCTGACTGCATTATGATATACCAGTAGGAGGACATGGAGGACAATAGAAGATAGTAGAATTTGTAAGGAAGCTAAACTCTAAGCCAGAATAAAGCCAACTGCTCTTTGTTCAGTGATTGACAAAGAGAACTTGATAGAGTTCCTGTTAGATTTTCTACACTACTTATACAACTACTATATGGTCTGTGCACTACTTTCCCATGTCTATTATGTGACCCATTATGTGACATCATGTGATGTGATGCTGTGACTTCCTGTTATGGGACTGTGACTATGTAATACTTGTGATGTGACACTTTTCCATACTCTCTTCTGTATAGTAAGTCCAAGATAAAAGAAAAGAAAAGAAAAGAAATATAAATAATGACTTAGCCATTTTGCCAAGTCATGACAGAATTGGTTATTAGAAACTTTTGGTGGCTAGGAGTAACAAAGGAGATAAAATGATATATGAAGAGATATAATGCCTGCCAACAAAACAAAATCACATAGAACAGCTGGCAGAAAAACTAATGCCAAATTCAATCCCAGAAAAACCTTGGACACTATCACAAATAGTCACTTACCAATTTGTGATTATAAATGCTAGAGCTCAAAGGGGCTTAGAAGTGAAGCTTAAACAGTAACAAAAGATGTTATTAAGTTTGAGGTCTAATTCTCAGACAAGGAGTCCTTATATACAGAATTGTAATAGTCAGTGCACTAGGACAGATTATTACATGCTACTACCTATTGTTCTATATATAGTAGTGCCTTTGTACTGGAAATAGAGATAACTTAACCATATAGAGGCTGTCCTTTGTTCTAAAAAAAGGCAAATGATTATCTATAGATAATTGATTAAGTCTATATATAAACATTGAGAACTTCATATCTTCATGAATATTACTTGCCTCAAAGTTGTTTTATAATTATTCTGAGAAGTATAAAGAGGGCTTCTGCTGACCCTAAAAGCAAAGTATAGATTGTGGTAGTTTCTGAGATAGTAGCAATTTAATATGGTACTATAGAGATTATCTACTGATTGCCTAACAGCTTAGCCAATATTTATCACCCTAAAACATATTTGGTATCTATTGAAAGGTCTTTTTGAGAGCTTTCTGGCACCATTAGAACCATAGAAATTGCTGAGGAATTGATAGAGATAGGTCCAAATGAAGTTTGTGACAAATAGTATAAGTTTATACAATTTAGACAATAGACCATAAACAAGAATACCTACTGCTCAAGTGTATGTTACTTATCTTTGACTTATCCTTATGCTACAAAATCATTATACTGCCCTTATATATATAGTATAGTCAGCCCACATTAGTGTTAGTATTATTATTGTACTTTCTTTTTTTCAGTCCTAGTTGTCAATAATAGCCTGTAACAAATGTCATACTAGAACAGTTACAGCACTATCATACTCCTGGAATATTTTCAAGATTTTTACAGATTCTTTTGACTTTTTATAAATTTGTTTGGCATTTTTACAACATTTTCTCTGCCAACATGAACACAAGTGATGGCTAAGAATAGAAAATCTGTGCTCCAGCCTAATAAAAGGGGGGGTTTGTGCTCCAAAATAGAAAGTCTGTGTTCTAGCCTAGTTAAAAATAGAAATCTATGCTCCAGCAAGCTAAGACTAGAAAGTTTGTGCTCCAAGTATAATAGGAGCACAGCCTTGAGGACAAGGATTGAGGCATTGGTGGGCAAGTTAAATTGAAGCATCTGTATGAGTAAGAGGAGCTCACATTCTAATGCTTATTTCTTTGGATTGCCCTGGGTAAGTGCATTGTGCCACAATGATATAATTTGAGGGATCAAATTCTCAGAGCAAACATATTGTGATTTTTGATACTCTCATTCAACAATCAAAGCCTGCCAAAGTTGAAGCTGTACTCTCCCATGAGCTCGGGCACTGGTACTATCTTCATTGAACAAAATTGATGGTTATTTCTCAACTCCATCTCTTTGCTATTCTCGCTCTCTTTGCTGCATTCCTGCATGCTTCTCCTTTTCTGACTGCATTCAACTTCCCTTCGTCTGTCTCAAAGAATCCCCCTCAAATTGTTGCATTCTTGCTATTCCAACTGATTCTCGTACCACTCGAGGCTTTCATCAGCATCGGAATGGATGTTGTCTCATGTCAGTTTGAGTAGGAGGCTGATCGATTTGCTCTCGAGTTGGAGGACAAGTTGGGCGACAAGGAGATAGCCAGTATGGGAGAGAAGTTGTGTAAGGCACTAGTTGCATGTGAAAAATTTGAGCACAGTTTGGGTTGATTGGACGTATTCAGCATATCATCAACTTTGACAGAGAGGTTGAAAGCCCTCAAAGCTTATGCAGAGGAGAAAAAGAAGAAAAGAGAGTGAAGTTGTAGTTGGGACAATCCTAGAGTGCTGAGACATAATACGAGAGCAGAGGTATGAAAATACTGTCTACCATCCCTTGATAACATATAAGCCCTAATAAATTACTCTCAGTCTGACTCAAGTAGCTTGTAGAAAAATCATGTGTTACTTCAACCAATGATTGAGATGGCCTGCAGCACATCACGATGTATCAGCAGGCTTCGACTATTACATTGTCTTTATTGTTGAACCACCCTTCATCTTTGAAATGTACTTCTAATGGCTTTATTTCCAAATCCATCTAATGAAGAAATTGTGATCCTGGTGTACTTTGATAGAGCTCAGTCAATGAAAGAACGTGGTCAAGATAATTGTTGAATAGAGGTGATCAGCCAGTCCAGTGGGTCAAGTTGCCACGGAGAACAAGTAAAGAGGCAAGGTTCCTTGACAGCATTCTGAGCCACCAAAAATAAGTGATAGGAAGATTGGTCAATTACCTATTTTGAGCCACTTTCTTCTCTCATGGCAAAGACAAATGTCGTCAGTGATAAACGGGAATCTAAATGAAGTCAATTTCGCAGATGATAGTATATCCCAAGATAACCTATGGTCAGTTGAGTCAAACTGGCCTTAGAAACAGGACACTTCTTTAACTGTCTAATAGTTGCACTAACACTCTCCTAAAACCTAAGACGACGATCAGCCATACGATCCAATAGAGAAAAAGTGGCTGGACTCACTCGCAGCGTTTCTGCAAACGCTCGGAAGTCTTTTTCAATTCCAATATACGCACATCCATCGCAGTTCTATTGAACAGCATTTCTACTGGATCTTCTTCTATCCATTGAGGCCACTGAGGAAGAGTATTTGACAGATCCCATTTGATACTCGGGTCCATCGTAATGACCAAGTTCAGGAATGACTGGCTGGAATTGTCGATGAACGCGCTATTGTTGAAACGTGGAGTTTGGTCGACGATTGCGCTCTGATGGCTTGCTAAGATTGAAACGGCCCGAGGATTCAAGTACATACTGTGGGAAATAGTATGGGATATCGTCGCCATGGAATGCAGGTAGAATGTCGAATTCCTGTAGCAAAGATGTGCGGCAACTTCTTGACATAAGAGACATCCACGTACCTTGAAGCGTTTGGCCCGAAATCCACGGAGCAGGACAAATGAACATTGCTGGGCAAGACGTGAGTGAAAATATTCGCTCATGATGAACCTGCACTGCTCACTATGCTCAGCGCTGGTTGTGACAGCAAGAAGTACCTCCTGTTAAACGAGATCGAGGACGTGGATCTTGGGAATACTTACTCCATCGACTCTTCCTGGGCTTAATGACTCCGTCGCCCGTTTATGATAAGCGTACCGTCCACTACGGGAACAAAGACACAAGTCCCGAAAAACCCACTGTTCGACACGTTCATGAGCATCCACTTGGCGCAAACATTCAAAAGCATCTCGTGTAGTGAAACATCTGTTGCAAACCGCGTCAGCACTGGTCACGAAAATATCAACTGCTTGATCAACAACATCCTCAAAGATTTGCTAGTGCTTCAAGTCAGTGAGGAGTGAGAGAGATATCAGACCAAACGTATTGCCTCCGGAATTCCATGATTGAAATCATATTGAGAGGGGAGGAAGGGGGAACTCGCTATAGCTGCACGGAAGAGCGGAGGTTGTGTATTTCCATTGAATGCAGCACCTTGTGATTGAAATTAGACAAGGAGATCCAATCACAGTAACACGCACCCGCAGACTCT
>Ga0153968_1000088_pt1 | contig 15224 bp, 10 predicted proteins | sample TSGA052MetaG_FD_104729 | JGI IMG/M metagenome (GOLD analysis project Ga0153968, IMG submission 104729) | Attine ant fungus gardens microbial communities from Georgia, USA - TSGA052 MetaG | ecosystem: Host-associated > Fungi > Mycelium > Unclassified | place: USA: Georgia, George L Smith State... | reverse complement strand
ATTACAGTCTGCAATTATGATACAACTCACCTCCAGGAGAATCCTCAGAGATTAGGATAAGGCTCCTGGAGGGATATTCTACATTTTATACATCCCTTAGTGTCAGGGTCAGCAGGATTGGAGCTAAACTAGTGTGTTTAAGTATCACTAGTAAACAGGCTAAGGTAGCTCCGGAGGGTTGTCATGGTATTTAGGGGTAGAAATGGAGATGTCCCCTTATAGTGACTTTCCTAGGTTGTGTGAAAAGTGAAAGAGTAATGTCACAGTGTAAGGACTTAGTTGCAATAATTTAATCCTACTTCTTATCCAAGTTGACAAGGAGAACTCAATGGAGTATCACAGAAAAGTAACTAACAAATAGTATCATGGAGGTATAACAAAATACCTGTTCAAATGAACTACATAAATAGCTGGACCCTTGTTAGCAAGTAGCCTTGCTAACATTGCCCTTTTGGTGTAGTGGTAAACTATACAGTATGTGACTACTGGTTCATAGTACAACTGTGACATGAAGTTTCTGTTATTTTCTATACATTACTTATATAACTACTACATGGTCTGTACACTACTTTCCCACACTCATCATGTGACCCATCATGTGATGTCATATGATGTGACACTATGACCTCTTATCATATGACTATGAGTATGTGATACTTGTGACATGACACTTTCCCATACTCCTTTCTATATAGTAAGTTCAAAAGACAAAGAAAAGTAAAGTAAATATAAATAATGACTTACCTGTTTTGCCAAGTCATGACATATAGTATATGTGATATTGGGTCATGTAGCAACTTGTAGCCACATGAGTGACCCAAGTGTTTCCCAGTAGGGTGTATTCTTCATTTCATTAGCTTTCTTGGGGATATTAGGGCAGTCCTCTATTGTTAATAGTAGTTCTAGAGAGAGTGGAGTCAATTTCAGTAAACAGTTCTCTATGTTGAAGCATTTTAACATGCATTCATAATAAGATTTTTGGAATAGTGATATATTTCCAGTAATGGGATCTCTGTTAATGTGCATTTCTAAAATGAGTTTTGCTTCTCCCAGATCTTTTATCTCATAACTAGTGCCAAGTTGTGATTTCGCTATATTTTTGTCTTCAATAGTTGATAAGACACCTAGTATATTATCTGTTAGGGTAACCACTCAAGGCGATCACTCCTCAAGCTAGGTAAGAGTCCCAGAAGCTTAGTTGAGATTCAAGTGAAGTACATCTACAACAACTTGCTAGTATATATAGCCTACACTAGATGATCACATGTACTATCACATGGGTGCATGGATCAGTAATCATAATGTCCTAATATTAGAATAGAAGGCTCACACCACACGACACAGACAGAGAGAAGACAGGAACGATGGAAATGCATACACATACTGTCACAGGGCCACTAATAGAACAGACTCTCAATAGTGACTAAGCATCACCCTAGATGTCCCCTTATATTATCTGTCCAGGTGGATGTTAGTATGAGTTTATCACTATAAACTCTAGAGCAGATTTGAGGATCTGCCCTTGACTTATAGAAACTATGGCCTTCAAAGGTTTTGTTTAGATTTTTGGCCTAGTTGTGTGCACCCTACATTGTTCCATAAAGAGTTTTGTAAAGTCTCCATATATAGTTGTCTTCTTCTTCCTCAAATTCTCTTGGCTGTTCTATAAATACCTCATAACTGTTGTTGTTGTTAAGAAAGGCAGGCATAAAATCAATCTGTTATAGGCAAAGTCATTGTGAGGTTGCTATAGTATATACAAGGTAGATAGACTCAAGGTAAGTAACAGATGCATATGTTTCTTTATAGTCTTCCTCTATTACCTGAGTAAATCCCTTTGTCATAGTTCTAGCTTTCTGTCTTTCTAATTCACTATTCTCCTTCTATTTTATCACATAAACCCACTTTAATCTAACCACATTCTGTCCTTTTGGTCTTGATACTACCTCAAAAACCTCCTTAGCTTTTAGCATTGCTATTTTGGTAGCCATAGGTTTCCACCAAAGGTTAGGCCTTCTCATCGCTTCCTTGAATGTTCTAGGGATCTAGTTATTATCTAGGATATGATTTACTATTAGTCTATTCATATATTCAGTTGACTCTTATAACCAAGTAGTCAGTTTTATAGTTCTCTAGGGTTTTCTTAAGACCAGGGGGAGATCATTAGGATTATTATTTGGGTTTTTGGTAGTAGTAGGAGTACTATTGCTTGTGTCAGGGATGTTATCATTGTCAGTCCCTGTTATGACTTGGCAAAATAGCTAAGTTATTATTTAATTTATTTTTTTAATTATTACTAAGGTGGAGTGTGGGAAGATATCATGTGATAAGTCACAGAGTCACAAAAAGGTGTGACAGTAGTCACAGTCATGAAAGGAGTCAGTTAATAAGTAACATAGAGACCATGGGAGATAAAGGAGCATAGCCACATAGTAATTGTATATATAGTATAGTAAATCCAATAGGAACTCTATCAAGTTCTTCTTGTCAAATGCTGATAAAGGGGCAGTTGGCTTTATTCTGGCTCTAGAACTAGCTACTTTAACAGTCCTATTAAAAGGGGCAAAAGAGATATTTACTATGATAAACAAGTAGAAGAGGTGATGACAGTTCTCAATTGCATGCTAAAGGGTTCATAGGGAGAAGGAAAAAGTAAGGGTATCAGAAAGAAATTAAAGTAGAAGTACAGCTTATCTGTAATATAAAAATAGATGAAATGATTGGAAACTCAATCTAGATCTGTCTTGTATGATGTCCCTAAGGTGTTTATCTTTACACACTATAACAAGCTCACTAGTAGAATAGTCAGTAAACCACTCATGGGCCTTACTACACTCAATCAAGCCCTCATCCACACCCTCATACCAAACCTTATAGGTGTGATACAATCTGAGTTAATGATTAGCCAGGCTTTTCAGGCCTGCTACTCCATAGAAGGTTGTCCAAGTGACTGCTATATCTTGTCTCAAGAAAGAGTAGGGTATATGGTAGAAAACATTTACCAACTCGACCTCTCACCAAGATCACCCTTTACACACTCAAGAGAATCACATTTACAACCTCAAGAGCTTCTGAGGGGCCAAGGAGGCTCTTCCTATCAATCTCTACTCTGAGAAATATATTAGAATATTACAAATGTTCAAGACTCAATTAAAAAGAAATAGAAAAGAAAACCCTTTATCCTACCACTCTCTCTCATATCTCTTCTCTATGACACTACCATATAGCCACAACAGCTATTACCTTCCTGTCCTCTATATCTCTGGACACAACCATGTGATTTTGCTCTACCTCCATACTTCGCTCCTGCCTATCATTCCCCAAACCCCAAACCAGCTCTTTTCTACTCCAAATATGGTCTAAAAACACATAACAGTGTGTATAAGCATCAGCAATATGATTGTTGTCTGGTGGTGCATCTGTTTCTTGGTTGAGTCTAGCAGTGATAGGATCACTAGTCACTGATAGACTTTTGATCTGTTGCCTAATGTCATATTAGTCTAAGTCTACTCTAGATTGAAATTATGTTACATTCCAAAGATATCCCTGAGCCTCTGATTTCTAGAGCTTCAACATTGATAGTCTGTATCTAAGAAACCTGATAGTAGCTCATTAGTCTTGCCTCCCAAGGTATATGCTATTCTAGCATGTGACAGCTTAGCAACTACCTAATAGAAGTACCCAATCTTGGGTCTAGTGTCAAGGACAAGACTATGGAAGATGGAGAAGCAAAGTAATAGATAAAAGTACTCTCTAGAAATGGAGTAATATACTACATTGGAAAAGAATACTACTTAACGATAGTATAAACTTCAAAGGAAGACTCCAGTGGAAAGTAAAAGACGTCGGAGTAGAGTACAACTTTAATGAATAACCTTGGCTTCAACTTATGTATTGCACCCCAGTCTCTGGTTGTGAGGTGGTCACGTATTTCAGAGTGGAGGGAAACCATCAGAGAAGAGGTCCTAAGGAAGTGAACTAGGAATCCAGAGTGGACAAGAAGAGGGTTAGGACTAGATAATGTTAATTTACAGACTGAGAAATTACACTGTAACTATGTAGTACTTATAGGAAGTCCAGAATAGAAGAAGAGTAGTCTACTATGCTATCCTACTATTATTATTTTTAGGAGAATTATTAGGAGAAATAAATTACATAATTATTATTTTTCCAGAATATGACATCTAGATTATGTCTAGGGTTTGTAGGAGGTCTCTAGAGTGGGTTCCAATAGTGAAATCCAGGGGTATAATCCCATGCTATATTTCTACAGAAAATTCTCTAGCAGTGTAACACTTCAGAGCTAGATAAAGGTCTTGGTACAATCCCATATGTCAGTAGTGGTATAGGTTCTGGTTTTGGGTTATCCTTTACCACATCTGCATTGCCATTTTGTTGGAGTCTAGTTGCAAAAGGGTCATTATCATTGGAAAGCACAGCAGAAGTTAGCTATTTTGCTAGGTAAGTAATCCTCTCTTTAAAAATGACATCCCTGGATTTAAAAATGGCACTAGTACTTTTATCCAGCAGTTTATACCCATCATGTCCAAAGTAGACTAGTAAAGCAGTCTTTACTGACCCTGCCAGTGCTGTCCTAGTACTGTCCAAGATAGTGCATATTGAGTGTTCTGTCATACCATTTTGCTGATGAGCATAAGGTGTTGTAAATTCAAAATCCAGGCCTTGTTCAGCCTAATAATTCTCTCACACACTATTATACTACTCTTTGCCCATATCTAGTTGTACTTGCTTTAATCTTTTTCCAGTTTGGTATTCTGTCTTAGCATGAAAACCCTTGAAAATCTTCAATATAATCTCTGCTAATTTAGTTTTCAGGAATGCAACTGTTCAGTATGATGAAAAACCATCTATGATAATCATGAAGTATAGTGCACTGCCAGCTAACTGGACTTGGAATAGGTCCCATATGTTAATGTGTATGTGTTCAAATATATCCTTTTCCCTAGGTTTGTTATCACTATATAGGTGAGCAGTATGTTTACCATAGATGCAGTCTTTACACAGTCCACCAATTGATAGTTCCCCATAGATATTTAATCCATCAACAAGATTCTTGGTCATCATTTGGTGTATAGTCTCTGCTCCAGCATAGGCCAGGTATCTATGCCAAGTAACAAAGCTTGTTAGCTTCTGCTTTGATTGTGCCATAAATGCAATTGGTTGTATTTTGTCTATGTTGACTACATATAGTAAGCCTGATTGTGTTGCTGATATTATATCTGTTCCATTCTTTGTCTTAATAACAGCCTTGTTGTTTTTGAAGTGTGCTTCTGCTCCCTTGGTACTTAGTCTTGCCACTGAGATTAAGTTGGATCTAAATCCAGGTATGTGTAATGCATTATCAAAGGTGATCATTCTTCTTTGTCCATTGACATTTGTTTGGAGTTCGACACTCCCTTTTCCCACAACATTAAATGTTAGTCCTTCTTCAGTAGTGAGTCTAGGTGATAGTTGCTCAAATGGAGTATATGATGTGAAGAGTGACAGATCAGCAAAACAATAGTCACTTGCACCAGAGTCAAGAAGTGTAGAAATAGCAGTTTTATTAATAGAGTCCATACAGCAGGCTAATGGTATTTCTTCAGATATATCATTGAGACTCTTCACCTCTATTGTGTTATGTATTTGTTGGTTAATAACACTAAAACTAAGAGGTGTTCTGTTGTCAGGTCTATGGATTTCATTAAGGGTTGAGATAGTGGGTACCTTGAATTCAGAATTACCCATTGTCATACATGCAGAAATCTGGTTGTTTTCTTCACCAGTAGTAGTTGCATTTGTGGTAGATAATAATTTAAAGCCTTTTTGCCAAATATTTGCTACTGATCCTCTGAATCCACCTCTTTTACCAAAGCCAGGGGGGAATTGTCCCTCTTTGCCTCCTTCTGGCCAGTAGCACATTTCAATTGTGTGACCACAGTGACAACAATTTTGGTTGACACAAATAATTTGAGACCTTGATCCTTGTTTAGAGACAGATGTTTGGAGTGTGAGTATGCTTTGGGTATTATTGGTGAGTTAGTTTCTATGAGATTTGGTATACCAGATCTGAAGGCAAGCTATAGCATCTACAGAGGTCATTCCTGGGTCATAAAGTAGTATGGTTGTCAAGCTCTAGGATTTGAGTAAGGAAGATATGATTATATCCTTAAAATATTCATCAGTAATTTTTGATCCCAAAGCTCTGGTATCCAACTACTTGCTGCATATGTCAATAATGAGATCATTGAAGTCAGTTCGATCAGAGTACGTTGTATTCTATAAAATTTGTTCTGCATTTAGTTGTGTCATATTAGATGTTTTCTTGTAAGTGTTTATGTATAAAGTCCAAGCTTCAGCTACAGTTCCATCAATGTTAATTCCTAATCTAGCTGGGTTCTTTGTGTTGATCAAAAGTAGGCCCAAAGTTTAAGCATCATGTGCTCTCTATTCCTTGGGAGAAAGAGTTTCTGAGTCCCAAGGGGTTTTGGCAGGAGAGACTTTATCAGCTAGCAGGTTAGGGGATTGTTTAATAGATCCATCAAGATAGCCAAAAGCTCCTTTTGACACAGCCATTGTACAAATAAGTCTTTGCTATGATACCCAGTTGGTGCCATTGAATTTGTCTAATTCAGAAAAGATGAAAGTAGTTGATGCCATTCTGGTAAGTTCACTTTAATGTCAATCTTCTGGTAAAATTTATTGAGCACTTGGGCCCATAACCTATCAGATATGTAAGCTCAGGTGTCATAAGGTAAAGTAGACAACTAATATGTGTATTTACCTATTAGATATGTAAGCTAAATACATCAGTAAATGGTAGTAATGTGCACAAGTATAATGAATATCTTGCCTCAGGTATCACAAGGTAAAGTAGATGACTGAGGGAGAATAAAGGACAATAACAGGGATTAAGTAGATGAATGAAAATAGAGGTACCATATACTATATTAGTAGATACTATCCCAGTCTAGTAGTGATATAGCAATAGATGCAAAGTACAAGTAAAGGATCACTAGACTATTTCAACACAAGTAAGTTCTCTATCAGCCTTGGAGAAAAAAAATATTGACTATTGAAGGTTTAAGAAGATTTTCATCCAAATTACTTGAAGTTGATCAGCAATATGCCTTCTCATCATCTTTGTGATAGTAGCCTATGATGTTCTTATTAAACAACTGTTCAATAACTAGATATTGTTACTTGCTTTTCAATACCTCAATCCTAATCTTTGGTATGGCTAGAATAATAAGTCATAGGTTGTATTGACTGTAGGTGCCTAGATCCAGATGCTTGGTAATTTATGTTATCTTATTTGTTAACCAGAGACTTAAGAGTGGAACACATAGTATACAAAATAATATAAAGGTTTATATAACTTGGACCAACAGCAATCAATAAGTGCATAACTTGACATGTTCTGGCTTAGTTGTATATCAATGTTCTACAACTTTAGATGTCCTTATGGTTTCTGGAGAACTGTTTATTGGAATCAACTTTTTTATTATGTTAATATCTCAGACGTCTTGGGATCGAGTAGACAGCTGAGAGAGGATAGTGAAACTAAACTCTATTTAAGCCTACTCTGTACTCTTTGGTATTAGCTTATGATCCAGGTGACAGGTGACACCATATCAATGATGAGCTAGTGTTAATGTTGTAGAATAGAAAAGGAATAGAAGAATGGTGGTGTAAGTGGAATGAAGGAGTCAACAGAATGCAAAAGAGATCAGACATGTCTATTGCATCAGTTCATTGCAATAAACTTTATTGCAATTGCACTTGCTTTCAAAAAATGGGAGCAGAGTCTACATGGAAACAGAGGTCCAATGTTAATAAGGTTTCAATATAATATATTAGAAAGTACATACCTACTACAATAGAACAAATTCCTGCTATTTCTGAATGTTTACATTTGGGCAGCCCTTACTATTACATATATATAAACTATGACAGATGAGAAGAGAGCAGCACTTGGACTCCAAAAAGCAGGTCACAATGTACAAAATATTTTTTGGGATTGCTAATAGTATGCCTAGTTTGAAGATCAGTACATATTCAATATAGACAAAGTATCTCCAGATGGCAATCTACCCATCTCAGAAAGGAGTTTTTTGTCTCTCAGAATATACCTTACTAGAGATACTCCCATGCTCCATGGATCAACCAAATTGAATGAGCAATCCTCTATCTTAACTAGAACCTCTTTACTTGGTAGTTTATGAGTGTTCATGACTAGTATCTTTTCCTTTGTATTTGAAAGTTTACTTCTCCTAGTCCTATTTGATGACTCTTGAGGACTTATACATCATGGTTGCTAAGAATATTCAGGTATAAAACCCTTGTCTGTATATGGTTTTGTTCATCTATTACAAGATGGTGTTTCTCTTGTAAAGAGGACCCCTCTAAGTGATGAAGAGCAAGCACAAATGGTGGTCATTTTATAAGAGCACTTGATGGACATATAAGACCACAATGCAAAACATTTAGCAGAGCTATGCAATGGATCAAATGAGACAGAGATGATCAAGTTCCAAGAAGGCCTAATAATAGAATATCAGTATTGTAATGTTATAAGAGCCCTAAAAAAGGAAATAGACTCCCACATGTTTGAATACTTAATCCAAAATCTCAAGTTGTACAATGGGGTTAAGATATAAATAGCATAGGAACTTAGGTAATCAGATCATGTAACAAGGTCAAGTGATCATAGAACATTCTAGAAGGACATGTGATTGTGGACTAGTAGTAGTATAGCCACTGTAAAATAGTATAAGTAGTAGTCCAATCCAATAGAGAATTCCATTGAGTTCTTCTTGAACATCTACCTAAGGTGATCACTAAGAGCTATCACAGTCCTTTGATAACATAAGAACTTGGTATCCAATGGTGACCTCACACCTTGCAGCCTCACTACTCACTTACTCTTCATTGTCCTTACTAGTAAGCATAGTGCTCACAAGCATTTTGGAAAGTGGGCCCTAGCTATAAGGGGGACTTCTCAGTTAGTTAGGGACTGAGAGAAGAGACTAGGTACCAAGTCCAGATATCTTGTTCAAGTCTTGACCTCACAACTAGATGTTGTTCTTTACATTCTTCTCTGTATAAACTTTGTGCTGCACTCCATTGTAAGTAGTACATGCAGGATATTCTTTAGGAAGCTGCTTAGCTTAGGAGTCCTCTTCTTAGAGGCAATCATATACAAATTTGATTAGGGCAATAGTCAGTAAGGCAGTAGGAGTCCAGATAGGTAAAGATTTTGTGCCCTGTTGAACATAGCCTTAGATAAATAGCCCTGGAAAAAAAAAAAAAGAGTTGTCTGAATACAAATTATTGTTCCCCTCACCATTACTATCACCACCACCAACCATGTCCCAACAACAATAACAACAACAGTAACAATAACAGGGGAAACCTACTATGGTACCCACCCTCTACCAACTACCACTACCTACCAGGGAGGAGCAACTCCTCTCCATGATCACTGTCCTGCAGCAGCAGGTATCTACTATGCTCTAACAACAGTAGGGGAGCCAAGTTGAGGTCACCAGATCTTCTATATTTAGTGGGAAGATAGAAGAAGTGAGTACATTTATTAATATAGCTTGCTTATACTTGAGAATGAAGATGAATGGAGAAGCAGCAATGACCCAGATTGCCTGGGTATTATCATATGTACAGGGGGGAGTAACAGAAGCATGGAAGGACAATTTGTTGGATAAACTGGCCAAGAAAGAATCAGAAATAGAAACAATGGAGACATTGTTCAAGAAAATATGGGATGAATTTGGAGAGACAACAGAAGAAGACAGGAAGGTAGAATAGTTAAGAACAATAGAACAAGGAGGAAGGACCTGTAATAAGTACATCTAGGAATTCAAAAAGATTGCTAGGGGGAGCGGTTACAAGGGATGACCCCTCATTAAGGAATTTAAAAGAGGACTAAATAGGGCCATCAGAAGGAAGCTGGCTAAGTCAGAAAGCCTGCCAACTACCATAGGAGAGTGGCATGAAAGGACAGTGCAGTTAGACAGAAATCAGAGGCAGAGTAGGGCAGAAGAAAGGTTTATAGGGAGGAATACAGTATGCCCAGAGGGAAATGCATAGCCAAGAGAAGAATAATTATATGGAGGATGAGGAGGACAAATAACATAGAGAGTGGGAGGACCAAGCACAGGGGGAGGATATAGAGGAGGAGGGAGAGAAGGAAACATATTCAATAGAGAAGGAACTCAGATGGATCCAAGGAGAGACCTAAATGCAATGGATATAGATAGGAGAAGGAGGAGATAAAACATGTTATATATGTGGGAAGTGGGGCTATATGACCAAAAATTGTTGGGAAAGACATAGGGGAAGAGTAGTAGAAATGCTGCAGGAGTCGGCAAAAGAAAATAGAGGATAGTAAGCTCTCAACTGGCCTCTAACAACCTATACAGTATATTGCGCCTAGAAGAATTAGGCAATAAATTGAATTTCAACAATACCACTAAGAGAGTAAGAGATGTGCAGTGTACACTATGACTGCTAAGAGAAGTATAAATGAAAGTAGGGCTAGAAAAACTGGAAAGTCATGAGGAGGTAGCAGTAAAAGCTTTACTGGATAGTAGAGCAATAGGTTTGTTCATAGACATAGCCTTTGCCAAAAGAAAAGGGTTTAAAATGGAGAAGTTAAAAAATCCATCATTAGTTAGAAATGTGTACAGTGATGGGGATTAAAGGAAATTTGATCATAAGACAAAAGTGATAACAAATGAAAATATAAAAGATCTCCAAGATATCTCACAATTGTGTACTAAACAAGTAGGCACTAGGAAGATGATCAAATAACAAAGGGGGCTTAATAAAGGGGGACTAGGGGGATAAAACTCAAGTAACTGAAAGAAATGATAATAAAGTTTTTATAAATCTACTTGAGATAGATCTCACCATAATAGTCTCTCTAAGACATATATTTGTCTCACATTGTTGAAGGAGGCAAAAGGAACTATTAGCCTGGCATAAGCTAAAGATGTAGTACTAGGTCCCAATTGCATACTAAAGAGTTTGTGGAGATAAATCAAGAGTAAAGGTATTAAAAAGAGAATATAGAAACTTAGCATGATAATTAAGATAAAATTGTTTGAGAGGATTGTAAGCTTGATCTAGATTCTCCTTGTATGGTGTCCCTAAGGTGTCTACCTTTATACACCATAACAAGCTCACTATCAAAGTAGTCAATAAACTACTCATGGGCCTTATCATACTCAATCAAGCCCTCATCTGCATCCTCACACCAAATCTTATGGGTGTGATATGATCTAAGTCAATAATTAGCCAGGCTTTTCAGACCTGTTACTCCATAGAAGGTTGTTCAAGCGACTACTATATCTTGTCTCTTGACCAAGTAGGGTATAGGGTCCAGTCTCCTCAACAACCCAACTACTTCACTTAGAGCTCAGAAAAGTGCCATAAGATGACTCTCAGGCTCTCTGAGTGTTATGTTAAAAGTACAAACTGATGAGACTCAATTAAAAATAAATAAAAAAGGAAACTTCTTCTTCTTCTAGCCTTTCTCACTTCTCTCCTCTATAACATTGCCATGTGGACATGACAGATGTCACCTCCTTATCCTTCATGCCTACTGGTCATGGCCATGTGCTTTTACTCCACCTCCATACTTGACTCCTACCTAACATCCACTAACCTCCAAACTGGCTTCCTTCTACTCTGAATACAATCTAGAAACATGTGTGAGTATATACAAAGGTCATTGATATTCCTGTTGCTCTATAGCATGTCTACTTCCTGACTGAGTCTAGTAGTGATGGGATCATTAGCCATTGATAGACTTTTGATCTGTCATCTTGGTATCATATTAGTCTGAGTCTGCTCTAGATTGAAATTATATTGCATTCCAGAGGTATCCTTTAGCCTCTGAGTTCTAGAGTATCAACATTGATAGTCTATCTCTGAGAAACCTGATGCTAGCTCATTAGTCTTGCCTCCCAAGGTATATGTTATTCTAGCATATGATAGCTTGGCAACTGCCTAATAAGAAGTACCCAATCTTGGGTCTAGATTATGTCTAGGGCTTGTAAGAGGTCTTTAGAGTAGGTTCCCATAGTGAAATCCAGGGGTATAAAGTGTATCTCATGCTACATTTCTATAGAAAATTCTCTAGTAGCATAACATCGTGACACTACTGCCCTTATCTAGTCTAGTAGTCTGGCTTGCCATTAATACAGCAGAACTACCTAGAATTCCCATGCTGCTGTATGGGCTCTTCTTCAGCTAACTATACAACTAGAAGTATCAGTGGGCCAACTCCTGAGCTGGAATAAAGCCAACTGCTCTTTATTAGCATTTGACAAAGAGAACTTGATAGAGTCCCCATTAGATTTGCTACACTATATATACAATTACTGTTATGAGTATGCATCTTGTCTCCCATAGTCCTTATGTCTATCAGCTAACTTCTTTGTTATATGCTATGACCATGACCTGTGACTCCATGTGTGACATGACCTGTGACATGACTATTCTGTGACTGTTGTCACATATTTGTGACTCTGTGACTTGTCATGTGATATTTCCTGTGCTCCATCTTAGTAATAAAAGAAAAGAAAAGAAAAGGAAAAAAATATTAAATAATAACTTAGCTGTTTTGCCAAGTTATGACACCACCCCTCTCTTAAGTTTCCTTGTCCTGAGGAATTTTCTTACAACTTATAGTATGGGTCTACTATATTGCCCACCTCATTGTCGTCTTCTTTTGTCCACTCTCTAACTCCTGGTTTTTCTTTCTCGACTTCTTCTTTTGCAATCATTTCTATTCTTGTTCTTTCTGATCATTTCCCTTTCCACCATTTCCAATTTCTTTCTAATCTTCCCCAATATTCTTGGTTATATCTTTTGTCTGACTATCCAAACAGTTTTCTTGCCGTAAATCTTCCTGGCAATTCCTCTTTTCTGAATATTCCTTTTTTGTGTTCTTGTTTTGCCACATCTTTTATATCTCGCTGATATTCTTTCTTGAATTCTTTGATTGCTTCCTGTGCATTCTTCAAATTCTCCCTTCCTTCCCAAGTATCAGATTCTGCTGTAAATCCTTTCCAGCATACCAAGTACTTATCTTTTCTCTTTACTCGTTGCTTATTTAGGATTTTTTCCACTTCCCATTCTTCCTCTTCTTCAATTATCACTGGGGCCAGTTGCTCTTTTCTCTGTTCTTCCACTTGCCCTATATACCGTCATATTCTACTGACATTTACTACTAGATATACCTTTACTGTACTAGGCAATTCCAATTTTACTATATTTGATGATACAACTTTCTTGATTCTGTAGGGCCTAATAAACCTCTTCATCAATTTCTCTGTTCTTCTACTGACTATTTGATACTTTAGATCCTTAGTACTTAATATTACTAAGTCTCCTACTTTGTAGTTGTCGACTTCTGCCCTCTTCTTATCTGTATATTTCTTTATCTCTTCTTGCGCTTTACTTAGTGCTGCTTTGGCTTTCTCCTGTATCTCCTTCATTTTCTTAATAAAATTTTCTACCTCTTAATACCTCCTTTTCTTTCTTCTCTCAAACCCCATTCTGGGATCTTGTCTGTAATTTGCCTTAAAAGGCAATGTTTGTGTACTCGAGTGCACTTTGTTATTATATGTGAACTCTGCTAACCATTCAGGCCATTGCTCTTGTCTATGGCCAATAAATATTCTGACATACTATTCTAACTCTTGATTTACCCTCTCTGTTTGTTTATCTATTTGAGAGTAGAACACTGTCAACAATTTACTCTTTATCCCTAGCATCTTGTTTAACTCTCTCATTAGCTCTGCCACAAATTGGGGTCCTTTATCTGAAATAATGCTTTCCGGTAACCTATGTAATTTCCACATGTTATCCCTGAGCAGTCTTATCAATCCTTCTGCTGACATTTTCTCCATAGTAGGTATGAAATGTACTATTTTTGTTAACCTATTGACTACTACTAAGATTGAGTTGTATCTCTGAGCTAGTAGCAATTTAGTGATAAAATCTGCTAATATATGGGTCTAGGGTTTTTCTGGAATTGAGTTTGGCATTAACTTCCCTGCCAGCTATTCTATGCAGTTTTTGTTGTGTTAGCAAGTGTCATATCCCTCCACATACTACTGTCATGCCAGACAGCCATTCAGGCAATAAAAGTGACATTTTTCACCATAACAACAAGAATAACTAGCTCAAGAGATGAGTTTGGCCCCCTAGAGAAACCATTAGATGCCCAGTTGTGGACTCGAGCATACTACTTGAGTAGCAAAGTAGTGGCTGTGACCACCACTACAGAAACCTCATAGAGATTGTCCAGAGAATTTCATAACAGATCTATAACAGAACTCCCCTCTAGAGTGCTCTCAAGAGCAAAAAGGACCTTAAAAGATGTTCTCTAACAGAATGATATCATATCTCAGCAGCAGTCACTTATTTATAATATCTAGGTTACCATCAGAGCAGGGTGTCATATTCTGGAAATATGATAATTATGTAATTCTTTCTCCTAATAATTCCCCTAAAATTAATTCCTTTCCACGGCATCAATGGCTTTCCTCACAAGCTACCAGATCAGCTCCCTTTGGCACGCAGTCATTCCGCTCCCGTCCTGGATACGGACTGGTCTCCCCACAATGATACTATCGTCGCTTCCGGTGGTGAAGATGGCAAAGCCATGATCTGGAAGGTTGAGTCTACTCTTTTTGAAGGCTGGGGAACCGAAGGATGGGTTCCTGAAGATTTCGACCCTGTTCTCCGCATTGATGCGTCATCTCGCAAGATTGGCCAAGTCCGCTTCCACCCCACTGCTGCTCAAGTCCTTGCCACCGTATCCGGCGAACATACTATCAAGCTCTGGGATCTAGCATCCCCGGAGAACTCACGTATCGAGCTCTCTGGCCATGGTGATACTATACAAAGTCTTACTTTTAATCCTACTGGATCTTTATTGGCGACTACATGTCGGGACCGCAAGCTACGGATCTTTGACCCTCGGACTGGCCGGCAACCTGTCCGTATTGCTGACGGGCACACTGGTATTAAGGGGTCACGGTTAGTTTGGATGGGAGAGCACGGTAGGGTTGCATCGACAGGGTTTAGCAAAATGTCCGACCGTCAAGTCGGGATCTGGGACTCTGGCAGTCTCGAGAATCTAAGAATGACAACGATCGACCAGTCAGCTGGTGTGCTCATGCCCTTTTGGT
>Ga0153968_1000084_pt1 | contig 15497 bp, 15 predicted proteins | sample TSGA052MetaG_FD_104729 | JGI IMG/M metagenome (GOLD analysis project Ga0153968, IMG submission 104729) | Attine ant fungus gardens microbial communities from Georgia, USA - TSGA052 MetaG | ecosystem: Host-associated > Fungi > Mycelium > Unclassified | place: USA: Georgia, George L Smith State... | reverse complement strand
TAGCACTAGTATCTTAGAACAAGCACTAGGAGAACACAAGGAGAAATACATATATCTATATTATCATGCTTCTAAGTTTAGACATACTGTAAGTCTGGTTTCAAGTGGACTTCATCTTCCATGCCTGTGATCCAATGAGCTGTCAATCTAATGTAAGTTCTTGTCAAGTGAGCTTACATTTTCTGCCTTTGTGTGAGCGTTCTAGGTTAACGGAGTATTTGTAACGAGTTTACTTTCTATGACGTTTGGATGACGTAGTACATTAAGGAGGAGATGAGGATGACATTCATTATGACGGAGGGGTGACGTAGAGGGCACGAGGATTAATATAATATATATATATATAGGGGTTAGTGTAGTAGTACAGACCCAGCTTCGTTCTAGTTTATATAATTCTTTCTTAACTCAAATGCCAGGTTTGGAGGGAGTTCGTAATATAAGAATGAAGCTACCAACACATATACAAATCCTATTCCATCATCATGATCTCACTCACCATCATCACTGCATTCCTAACCACTATCATAACTCTTTTCTTCAACTCCTTATCCAACACTTGGAAGGACCTAGGAAAAGAAGCCAAGGATGCCTATGCAACTAGCATACAGAATTTCATGGAAGAAGTCAAGAAGGACTTTGACAAACTGACCAAAAGGAAAATGAAAGAACCTGATAACTTCGAAGAAAGTCCAGATGAAATAAGGGCTTGGTGCCAAAGAATGATACTGTTCTTCCAAAGCAATGATATCTCAAAGGAATGGGAGAGGATTGAAATGGCTTTAGGAAAGATCAAAGGAGGAAAGGACAATTGGGCTCAACAATAGGCAGATATACAAATGAGAAAGTTTCTACCCTTCCAAAAGGAATGGAAGAAGACCAATGGAGACCTCAACATATCAATCATGACCAACAAACCTCTGTTCAAAACCTGGGAACAGATAACAGATGAGATGGTACAGTTTTTTATCTCAACAGAGACCCAAATGCATGCAATTGACAAATTGACCAAGCTGAAACAGGGAAATCAATTACTAGAAGACTTCTGGTCAGAATTTGTCACTTGGAAGAAATTCTCTGGCTACAATGAGATTGTACTAGTGGATCTATTCAAGAAAGGAATCCATCCAGCACTGGCACGAAAACTGGTCGAGATTGGTCAGTTGAGAAATTTGGATTTGTTGGATGAATGGTATGAGAAAGCGTTAAGTTTTGAGAGGTCAAGACGAGAAGCTATCAAAGAATTTGGAGGAAGGAAGAATTTGAAGAATTCAGGGGATGTGAGGAAGAAACCAGTTTTGGATGTTCCAAGGCGAGACCCAAATCCTATAGAAGTGGACAAGTGCAGAGAAACAAGAAGATGCTATAACTGTGAAGAAACAGGTTATCTCACTGTAAGGTGCTCCAAACTGAAAAAAGAAAGGAAAGAAGAAGTAAGGATTATAGAGAATGTAATGAAGGATTTTTCCCTAGGGAGGGAGTAAGCACTGACTCACTTGCCTTCATAAATTCAAAAGTCCAATTACCAGATAAAGCAATGAAAGACTTTTTGGATTATTTTGGTGCAAGGAAATATGAGACAAATAAAGGATATTCAGTGGAATAGGTGGCAAGGAAAATCTGATAGAGTGACAAAGAGGAAACAATTGGTATACTAAAGGTGTAGACCTACAGTTCAAAAGTGGAAGAATGCACAGAAGAAAAAATAAAAGAATTAAACAAGATAACAGATGACAAAGTCTTACTGGCCTTGAAAGCACTAGAGAAACCATTGATACTCAGGAAGATGAGAGATAAATAGCTAAATGTCTGAGTCAAGCTGATAACAACAGACACTTACAAAACATTTTATAAACAAGCACTAGTTAACTCAGGGAGTACAAGCTCATGCATAAGCTAGAAGTTCATAAAGAAAAACAACCTCGACACAATACAACTACCATTTCTGATCACCTGTTATAATGCTGATGGGACTGCAAATAAGAACAGCAGTATCATGGAAGTCATCAAAATGAACATGACCATCGGCAATCACCAAGAGCTTATCCAATTATTAGTGACAAACCTTGGCAAACATGACCTATTCCTAGGGTACAATTGGTTACAGAAACATAACCTGCCCATCAACTGAAAAAATTCTTCAATCAGTTTGCAGAACTGTCAGCAGTGGTATAGAAAGGTTTATATACCAAAAGAACCAGAGAAAGTAGAAGACAAAGACGTTGAAGAAGAAATAATAGAAGAGAGAGAGAAGGTATTATTTGTTAACCTGGAAGAAGAAGCATAGAGAAAAGAAGAGTTGAATATTTGAAGTAGGAGCAAAAGCATAAAAGAAACTGGAGAAGACATACCCAAAGAATACAAAGACTTTAATAATTGGGTCTTCAACAAAGCAGTATTCAAAAAATTACCAGACCAATCTAAATGGGACCACACCATTGAGTTAATACCTAACGTGACATTAAAAGACTACAAGATATATCCATTAAATGTCAAAAAACAGGAAGAACTTAACAAATTCCTTGAAGAACACTTGAAGTCAGAAAGAATTTGACCCTCCAAATTGCCCTGTGCTGCTCCATTCTTTTTTGTAAAGAAGAAGGATGGCTCACTACAACTAGTACAAGACTATCAACGACTTAACAAAGCAACAATAAAGAACAAATACCCTTTGCCGCTAATCCAAGAACTGATTGACAAAGTACAAGGAGCCCAATACTTTATGAAACTAGATATTTGATGGAGATATAACAATGTGAGGATAAGAGAAGGAAACAAATGGAAAGCAGCCTTTCAAACAAATTGAGGGCTATTTAAACCCTTAGTGATATACTTTGGTATATGCAACTTGCCCACAACCTTTCAGCTCATGATAAATACTCTATTTTGTGAATTAATCATGATAGACAAGATTGTGATTTACATAGATGACATTCTAATCTTTATACAAACCATAAAAGAGCATCAAGACATAGTAAGACGATTGCTATAGATATTAGCCGATAACAAACTATCACTACACCCTAAGAAGTACAAGTTTCACCAAACAAAAATTAAATACCTTGGAGTTATCCTATTGCAAGATAGCATGAAAACTGATCCTACCAAAACTAAAGAAGTAGCTGGATGACCTGAACCCTGAGACAAGAGAGAAGTATGACAGTTTGTAATTTCTATTGTCAATTCATCTCTAGATTTGCCAAAGTCACTAAACTATTAACAGAACTTACTGGAAAGAAGAAGTGAAAATGGGGGGACAAAGAGAAAAATGCCTTCGACAAACTCAAGGGTAAAATGGTGAACCTTCCTATCTTAGCGATTTCTAACTCCAAACAAAAACTACAACTAAAAACTGATGTGTTAGGATACGCAATTGGGGGAGTACTATTATAACAACAAGAAGACAGTTCTTGGAGACCTATTACCTACCTATCCAGAGCAATAAACAAAACAAAAAGAAACTACGAGATATATGACTAAGAGTTACTAGCAATTATAGAAGGACTTAAGCAATAGCACTAGTATCTTATAGGAAGTGATCAGTTCCAAATATGGACTAATCATAAGAATTTAGGATACTTCAAGAAACCACAAAAACTCAATTGCCACCAAGCCTGCTAGATGATGGAGTTACAAGAATACAACTTCCAACTAATATACAAACCAGGCAGCTCTCAAAAAAAGATAGATGTGCTATCTCAAAGACCAGATCATACTCAGGGAAAGGACGATAATGTAGACCAAATGTTATTGAAAGGAGAATAGTTCAGAAATATTGAAACTCAAGAAGGCAAACTATGGAAGGAAATAGGAGAGGCAAAGGAATTTATAGAGGAGAAAGTGAGAGGAGTAACAGAGCAATAAGAGGAAGGTTGGAGAAGAGAAGAGAAAATATTACTTTGAAAGAAGAGGATATATGTTCCTGACTCAGCTACACTTTGAGAAGAAATTATCACTAAATATCATGATTCTGAACTAGCTGGTCACCTAGGTTATACTAAAATTCACGAGCTAATAACAAGAAACTACTAGTGGCCTAGGATATTAGAAGATGTTAAACAATATGTCACAGGATATGAAAAATGCCAAGTGACCAAACCAAACTAATAACCCAAATGAAATCACCTTTACTCTAACGAAATACCACAAAATCCCTAGGAGACCATTAGTATCAATTTGATTGGACCGTTACCAGAGTCAGCAGGATACAATGGAATATTGGTAATAGTGGATTGCTTCTTCAAGATAGCTTGCTATATACCAATCAATATGAACATCATGGCCCAAGGGGTAGCCAAGATGTCTTAGGATCAAGTTTTCAAGGACATGGGAATTTCCCAAAAAGTTATCAGCGACTGAGGACCACAATTTGTGTTGAAGTTCATGAAAGAACTGTGCTTATGACTTGGAATAGAGAGAAATCCTTCAATCACTTACCATCCCCAAACTGATGGTCAAACAGAACAAGTCAATCAAGAACTAGAACAATACCTTTGACTCTACTGCAACTACAGACAAAATGACTGGGCAGAATAGTTATCAATTACAGAGTTTTCCTACAACAATTGAATTCACTCTAGCACAGGACAATCTCCTTTCATGGTCGACTTAGGATATCACCTGAATACTGGCAATAACATAAACTTGTCAACTAAAAACTCTCCAGGAACTGAACAATTCCTCAAAACAATCAAGAAAATTAGAGATGAGATGGAGTCAGCACTAAAGAAAACAAATAAGACAATGAAAAGAAAGTGGGATTTAAAGAGAAAACCAGAAGTAGAACAATCAAGCAGAGATTTGGTATGGATAGACATAATGTCAGAATAGCCAACTCCTGAGCTGGAATAAAGCCAACTGCTTCTTTATCAGTGTTTGACAAGGAGAACTTGATGGAGTTCCTGTTAGATTTTCTATACTACTTATACAACTACTACATAGTCTGTGCACTATCTTCCCACACTCATCATGTGACTAGTCATATGACACCAATGTGACATGACCCTATTATGTGACTATGACTCGTGATACTTTTCTACACTCCTTTTTGTGTAGTAAGTCCAAAAGAAAAAGAAAAGAAAAGTGAATATAAATAATGACTTAGCTGTTTTGCCAAGTCATAACACATAATGCATTACAACATAGATTAACCTTTGAAGAAACTGTCAACCAAATGATTAGAACTATTTCCCATAATATGGAAAGTTGGCAAATTGGCTTATGAACTCAAGATTCCATTTATATGGAAGTCTATTCACCTCGTCGTTAATGAGTCTTATCTTACTTCTTATGTGACATCCACATTTGAGCAACAATCATAGAGATCTGATAACAGAGTTGCTAACTCTAACAACCAAACCAATGTACAAGAAGTGGAAAAAACACTTGACTTTAGATAGAGAGGAGGCAAATTACAATACCTTATCAAATGGAAAGGACAGTCGCTTGAGGAAAGAACTTGGGAGAACAGAGACAAAGTAATTAAGAGAGCACTGAGGTCATGTAGAGAATTTCACCAAAAATATCCAGATGCACCCAGAGTTCCTACTATTTGACTACCTATAAAGACATATGCCAATATCACAAAGACACAATCTTAGAAGGGAGGTAATATAACAAGTTTACTTTCTATGACATTTGGATGATGTTTGGATGACGTAGTACATTAAGGAGGAGGTAAGGATGACATTCGTTATGACAGAGGTACTGTCTTCTACTGTCCTCTGTAACCTCCTACTAGCATATCATGATGTAACCAGATAATTTCCACTCTCAGCTTTTCATCCTTTGATATATACATCTTCTCTTCTTTATACATTACACTATTAACCTCCCTCTACTCTTTGTCTCTCAGCATTTTTACCTTTGCTTGCTTCATTTCTTCTACTACTTTTACTATCTCATTGTCTTTTACTTTCAACTTTCTGACCTTTTCTAGTAGGTCTACTCCATCTATTATTATTTTTACTGTCTCTGTCTTTCTTACTTCCAACCATTTTGGTTTCACCAATGTCTCATCCTCATTATTCTTTTCTACCCCAATTTCCCAGTTTGGTCTCCTGCTCAGACTATCCGCCTTCCCTATCTTACTCCCTAGAACATGCTTTAATATGAAGTCAAATCTTGACAGATACAAGGCCTATCTAGCTTGTTTTCGATTTAACTTCTATACTTTCATAAAGTACTTAAGATTCTTGTGATCTGTCTAAGTCTCAAATTTAACTACTGCTTCTTCTAGCAAGTGTCTCCATGCTTCTAAATATCTAACAACTACTAACATTTTCTTGTTGTGTATTTCGTAATTCCTTTCAGTATTACTAAGAGACTTGGAAATGAAAGTGACCAGTCTCTATTTTTCGTCTAAGCACTTCATTGATAGTACTCCCCCAGTGGCATAGTTTGAAATGTTGGCTTCTACCCTGAGCTCTTTGTCTAAGTCTAGTACTGCCAGTACTGGTTTTATTGTAAAGACTTGTTTTAACTTATCAAATGCTTTCTGCTGTTTTGCTCCTCACTACCATTTCTTATCCTTCCTTGTTAGCATATTCATTGGATTTGCTACTTGAGCAAAATCTTTAATAAATCTCCTATAATAATTTGCAAGACCTAAGAATTTCCTAATGTCTTTCACATTTTTGGGTTCTGGCCAACTGAGTACTCCGTCTACCTTTTCTGCTTCCATTTCTATTCTATTGAGCCCAATAACTACCTCTAGGAATCCTATCTTTCTTGTCTTTCACATGCATTTCTCTGGTTTGACATATAAGTCATTTTCCTCTAGCCTCTTTGATATTTCCTCTACAATCTTGTTGTGTCCTTCCTCTGTCTTTGTCCCTACTAATATATCATCTACAAATGCTGCTACTTTTCCTTTGTTTATTAGGTCTCTCAGAATCTTGTTCATTATTGCCTGAAATGTTGCTGGTGAGTTTGTCATTCTGAAAAACATAACTGTTGACTCAAAGGAACTAATATGTGTTGTAAATGCCCCTTTTTACTTGTCCTCTTCTTTTATCCTTTGTCATATTCCGGAAATATGATAATTATGTAATTCTTTCTCCTAATAATTCTCCTAAAATTAATAATAGTAGGATAGTGTAGTAGACTACTCTCCTCCTATTCTGGACTTACTATAAGTACTGAGTAGTTACAGTGTAATTCCTCAGTCTGTAAATTAACATCAATTAGTCCTAACCGCATCTCATCCTCTCTGACTCTTCAACTTACCTGCTTAGGACCTCTGTCTTGACAACTTCCACTACTCCAAAATATGCAACCAAACTCACGACCGGAGACTGGGGCACAACACATAAGTTGAAGCCAAGGTCATTCTATAAGTCATTCTCTGCTCCGACATCCTTGACAGTCCGCCGGAGCCTTCTTTCTAGTATTGCGATCACTGTTAAGTACTATCTATTCTCCGAGATAGCTTAGTACATCATTCTGGAGTATAACTCTATTATTACTTCATCCCTTCATACTTTGTCCATCCGTCCTTGACAGAATTTACAGACTCACACCGGTTCCTGTTGTGCTTTAGTTCTGATATCTTGTCGATCTGCAGCTCTCTCTTCTGGGAGTAACTCCATTTCTCTCGCCGACCAAACTATCAGTCGTTTCACTTCTGGCCTCCCAAGGAGGTCGAGATGTCTTCAATCGGGGACACCTTGCACTCCAGTGCGACCCCGCTCATCTCTACTTCCAGTGGAATCTTCAGAATTCCACAGGGTGGATCCCTCTACTGTCCCTCATGTCGACGATGACCCAGACTGGGTCAACGCTCCTAATCCTGTTCCTACTCCTGTGTTCCAAACCCCACTTGTGTCTGACCGTAACCCCATTAGCAATCAATTAGCTGAGGCTCTCTGACAACTATCGGAAAACCTTAACAGAGGATCAGCACCAAAACCGCACCAATTGAAGGCCCGCATTCCAGATACTTTCAACGGCTTCGATCCCCACAAGCTCAACCACTTCCTATTCTAATGCCGACTCTTTTTCCATGCCAACCCTTCGCAATTTTCCACCGATGAAGAGAAGATCAATTTTGCGATGACCTACCTCTCCGGGGTAGCACAAGATTGGTTCGAAGTCATATTACAACAGGAAGACCTCAGCTATATGCCCACTTGGCTCTCTATCTGGCACCTCTTTGTAGAAGAGCTCTGAGTGCATTTTGGACTCTCGGACCCAGTAGGGGATGCTACTAATCTTATCGACAATCTCCATATGAAGCCAGGAGATAAAATTTCCACTTACAATGTGGAATTCATACGGTACACAGCACAGTTGAACTGGGGTGATACAGTTCTATGCCATCGCTTTTACCAGGGACTGCCAAATCACCTCCAGGACCTGATATCAAATTGGGAACAGGGCAAATCCAATTCTTTCCAGGCCATGTATCAACTGGCAATCACCTTCAACAATTGCTATTGGGAACAAAACTGCGAACAAGATCGTCTCCATAACACAGAGAAGGAAGCTGCAGACAGTCATCACTGAAAACAAGGGAAAATGACCCAGTACTCAGTCTCCTCACAAAGCTCCGCTCCACCTCGTTCCTAATCATACACAACTCCACCACAAACTGCAACCTCTTGAAGCTCCCTAAAACCCTCTAGAACATCACCTTCTATCGCTAAATCGCCATCTCCATCCACTCCGCATGTCGACCTCTCCGACAAATTAGGCAGAGACAGTAAATTAAACGGTAATGAGTGCAAATGCCATATCGACAATAACCTCTACCTATACTGTGGATTAAAGGACCACAAAGTAGACGGATGCCCTAGGAAACAGCCAGTCAGGGCACGTTTAACTACTCTAGAGGAACAAGAGACTCCATTCTCCAAAAATCTCTCGGGAAACTAGAGCGCGGCTCCCAGGACTCAGCACAAACTAGGAGTCACGTTGAACTCGTTTGTGCAACTACGAGTCCAATGTGTCTCAATGCGTCCACTCTTTCCGATCTGAATTCTCTTTGTATACCTCTCGTCTCTTCTCTGGTGTGTGCTCTGGACCATCTCCAGCCTATACCCATCCGAACGCTGATAGACTCCAGATCCACACACTGTTTCTTAGACTCTGCTTTTGCTCGAAAACATTCTCTGCCTACTACTCCTACTCCTCCTGTGGAGCTGCGCCTGTTTGATGGAACCTCGAATAATATTATCTCTGAGGTAGTATCGTTGCCTGTAAAATTCCTTTCTGGCGAATGCATGACTCTTGACTTCTATGTCACTCTGCTTAATTCTTGTTATTTGCTGGTATTAGGTCACTCTTGGCTCACCCGCTACAATCTGTTGATTGACTGGGTTTCTGGGTCAATATCCTTTTGACCACCATCTCTACTACAAAGTCTGGCTTCTGTTCCTCCTGTTGAAACCTTGGTAAATCCTCCGTTTTCTCCAGTGGAAAATCCTCTGCAGTTCACCCCATCTGAGACATTTCCGTCTAACACCAAGTGACCTCATATCGCGATTATCAGTGCACCAGCCCTACTACGGGCCTCACGCCTATCAGGCTTGAAAACATTCTTCCTCCAATTCCGTTCCACAATACAGGCCAAATCCACCATTGTCTCCGAAAAGATCTACCTCTCTGCTATTCCGGAAGAGTACCATGAGTACGCCGATGTTTTTAGCAAGTCCAAAGCAGAAACACTTGTCCCCCACCGTTCTTACAACCTTCGAATTGATCTAGAAAAAGACTCCTATCCTCCGGTAGAAACTATCTACTCATTATCCAAATTCGAACAGAAAGCATTGAAAGAGTTCATCGACGAAAACCTCACCAATGGATTCATCCGCTCGACGTCTTTATCTCATGGAGTACCAGTCTTGTTCGTAAAGAAAAAAGATGGTTCCCTCTGGCTCTGTGTAGACTTCTGCAGACTCAATAAAATCACAAAAAAAGATCAATATCCACTTCCTCTCATCTCTGACCTCTTAGATTCCCCTCGCAAGGCCCATATTTACACCAAGATCGACCTCTGACACACGTACCATTTGGTCTGCATTGCTGAAGGAGACGAATGGAAAACCGCCTTCTGAACCTGCTATGGTGCCTTTGAATGGTCAGTAATACCATTTGGACTATCCAATGCTCCAGTCGCCTTCCAACGCTTCATGAACGATGTATTCTCCAATCTCCTAGATGTGTGCGTAGTAGTCTACTTGGACAATATCCTGATTTACTCCGACGACATCATGCAACACTGGAGCCACATCAAAGAGGTACTGAAAAGACTCCAAAAAGCAGGATTATACACGAAAGCAGAAAAATGCAAGTTTCACTCAGATTCTGTCGAATATCTAGGCTATGTTCTATCTCTATCTGGTTTGACTATGTCCGACGCTAAAGTGAAAACCATTCAGGAGTGGCTGGAACCAAAGAAAATAAAGGACATCCAGTCATTCTTAGGGTTCGCCAACTTTTACAGACGTTTCATTTTCAGACATAGTCATTCTACTCACTCATCTTACTAGAAAAGACACTCCTTGGAATTTTGACGACAAATGCAGAAAAGCATTCAATACCCTAAAACAAGCCTTCACCTCTGCTCCTATCCTTACACATTGGGTTCCGGACACACAACTCATCGTGGAAACTGATGCATCAGATTATGCTCTCGCTGCTATTCTTTCCATTATGACTAAAGATAATGAGATCCACCCCATAGCCTTCCACTCCCAGATGTTCTCCACTCCAGAACTCAGCTATGATGTCCATGACAAAGAATTACTTGTAATATTTGAAGCTTTCAGAAGCTGGCGACACTACTTAGAGGGGTCTGCTTCACCAATCGACGTTGTAACAGACCACAAGAACTTGGAGTATTTCTCGACAACCAAAGTTCTAACGCGCTAACAAGCAAGATGGTCAGAGTACCTCTCTCAATTCAACCTTATAATTCGTTTCCGTCCCGGACGTCTTGGCACCAAACCGAATGCCCTAACAAGACGATGGGACATCTACCCAAAAGGGGGAGATAATGGCTACGCTTCAGTGAACCCTCACAATTTCCATCCAGTTGTTACTCATGAACAAATTGCAGTATCTCTCTGAGCAACCATTCTCACCACGCCAGCACTTTGTGTAGCCATGATATTGGATCAAAACCAACTTCACTCTGATATCCTGACAATACTCCCCTCCGATCCTTCCATCTCCAACCAATTACTATATCCGGAAGGACGTTGGTCCAAGGACAACGCAGGTTTTCTCAGGTATGACGACAGGATGTATGTTCTGGATAACGCCAACCTACACCTCCGAGTTCTCCAGTATCACCACGACCATGTCCTAGCAGGATATCTAGACCAGAACAAAACACTGGAACTCATCCAGAAACATTATACCTGGCCAAATATCCACAATGACATACAAAAGTTCTGCAAGTCTTGCGTTACCTGCATGCGATCCAAACCACAGCGTCACAGACCATACGGATCCCTCCAACAACTTTCTATCCTGGAACACCCATGGAATTCAATTTCTATGGACTTCATCGAGAAACTCCCTTCCTCCTCCGGTTTTGACACTATCCTAGTTATAGTGGATCGACTGTCGAAACAAGCCATATTTATCCCTACCCACAACACCATCATTTCAGCAGAATTAGCATGCCTTTTCGTTACCCATGTCTTTTCAAAGCACGAAGTTCTATCTCATGTTACATCTGACCGCGGCTCCAAATTTGTCTCTCATTTCTTCTGCTCCCTAGGTATTGCCCTGGATATGAGGCTTCACTTTACCAGTGGATACCACCCAGAAGCAAACAGTCAAGCAGAACAGACCAACCAGACGTTGGAACAATATCTCTGCATATATTGCAATTACCAATAGGACAACTGGTCAGAACTATTACCCCTGGTTGAATTTGCATACAACAACGCTCCTAGTGCTACCACTGGTGTTTCTCTGTTCTTCACAAACAAAGGGTACCACCCTAACCTCATTGTATACCCGGAACGAGATATAGCTTCCTCTCGCGCCCATGACTTCGTAGTCAACCTTGACAAATTACAAAGCACACTCAAAGAAGAAATCACCAAAGCCCAAAGACAGTATCAACCTTCCGCCGACTCTCGTCAACAACAACCACCAAATTTCCAAATCGGAGAATCAGTATTCGTCAGATCACAGTATTTCTGGACAACACGCCTGTCAAAAAAACTCTCCAAAAAGTACCTTGGACCATATGAAATAATTGCTCAGCCAAGTCCACAATTCTTCACGCTCCGCCTTCTGGATACCATGAGGGCCGTTCATCCCATATTCCACGTCTCTATGCTCAAACCATCCATACCCAACATCTTCCAGCAGTGTTCTGAACCTCTGCCAGCACCTGTAATCATCGACGGAGAACCAGAATACGAAATCTCCAAGATAGTTGACTCCAAGATTGACTGCCGAAGGGCATGTAAACTGCTCTATAAGGTTATATGGCTAGGATACGAGGATACCGACAATGACTCCGAATGGTTACCAGCAACGGAACTGGAGCACGCTAAAGAATTACTGAATGATTTTCATATCAAGTATCTGTCTAAACCGGGACCATTATGACCCTAAATTACCTCCATTCTATTTCCTCGATTCCGTTCTCCACATTCACTTTGCTTCAAAAAAAAAAATCCTTGAGTATTTGTACACATTCCAGAGTGCAGTTTCCTTTACACTGACTTGCTTACTTGTATTCTACTCCACAGTTTCCATTGCAATCTGATACTTGTATTCAAAAGCAGTCTCCATTGCAAAGCTTGGGTACTTGTATTGCTCCGCAGTTTCCCTTGTGATCATTGATTACTTGTATTTTGTTTTATCAATTGTCACTACTCACATCCACTTCCCACTCACAGAAAAATTCAAATAAAATTCAACAAAATCAAAAAAGAAAACACTACAAGATTCTGGTGCCAACAGAGAATGCAACCGGAGAAAAACTACTGTTCCCTTCCATTTTCATCTTCCTTCATTCCATCTATCTTTTGCTCCCTCCATTTTCCTTTCTCCCTATTTTCCTGTACTTCTGTCTCCTCTCCCTCTGATTCTGGCCACGAAATTAACTCCTCATTGGAGTCCTGACCCTCAATGCTAGCCAGTGCCTCCAATGCCACTGTGATTCTCCACACATCTTTCCTCAATCCACTCAACTCGTCCAAACCCTCCAGTTTTCACAAAACCTCTGCCTTCCACTCCACGTCCATCTGTTGTTTCGCTTTTCTCGCTCTTGACCTTCTGGCCGCTTCCGACTTGGCTTTTGCTCGCACCTTGTCCGCATCGAAAGGCTTGCAGGCGGCCTTGGCCTTGGCGCAGAGAGCACAGGAAGTTGTATGACTAAAAAGAAAGACTTAGCAAAAAAGTAACAATTCAGATAGTTACTTATGGCAAATTTTGGGAGATGCAAAGTATCCTGAAATCTGCGCATCTCTCGCATGGACTGCCCCCACCAACAATGGATGCCCCCAATTCTCTTGCCAACTCCTCACATTGTTGACGAGCCTTCGGAGTTTCTTTTGGAAAATAACGGACACGTTGTCTCTTGGTCAGAGGTGGGAGGTTGATGAGATTCATCTTCTTATTGGAAGGAAGAGATGAAGGTGGCAAATAAGTCTTTGTCCAGTTTTTACGACGAGCCTGTTCTACGGCGGTAGCATGATCCACTTCAAGTCGATAAGCCAGATCTTTCTGGCATTGTTCTTCCTCCTCTTTCCGATGTTGCTCTTCTTCCACTAATTTCTGGGCCTCCTCTTCCAACCTCGCTTTCTCGGCAGCTCTTGCTTCTTTTCTCGCTTGACACTCCGCTCGTTCTTGTTCCTCCTGTAGATGAAGGCGACAATTAGCCTCTTGGCGGCGATAGACCAATTCCTCTTCATATCGCTCATCATCTGAATCGGAGACATTAGAAACGGTATTGACGATGGAGGATATGGTGGTTCAGAATCTAAAGAAAAAATTCTCTGACAAACTATTTAAACAACATATCAGGTGATATTTGTATTGCTTATGCATAAGCTTTGAGGGCTCAGCCCTAGAGGGGGGGGTACTGTCATATTCCAGAAATATGATAATTATGTAATTCTTTCTCCTAATAATTCTCCTAAAATTAATAATAGTAGGATAGTATAGTAGACTACTCTTCTTCTATTCCAGACTTACTATAAGTACTGAGTAGTTACAGTGTAATTCCTTAGTCTGTAAATTAACGTCAATTAGTCCTAACTGCATCTCATCCTCTCTGACTCTTCAACTTACCTGCTTAGGACCTCTGTCTTGACAACTTCCACTACTCCAAAATATGCAACCAAACTCATGACCAGAGACCGGGGCACAACACATAAGTTGAAGCCAAGGTCATTCTACAAGTCATTCTCCGCTCCGACATCCTTGACAGTCCGCTGGAGCCTTCTTTCTGGTATTGCGATCACTGTTAAGTACTATCTATTCTCCGAGATAGCTTAGTACATTATTCTGGAGTATAACTCTATTATTACTCCATTCCTTCACACTCCGTCCGTCCGTCCTTGACAACAACAAGGACAAGATATAAATAGCATGGGGAATTAGGTAATCATATCACATGATAAAGTCATGTGATCATAGAATGTTCTGGAAAGACATGTGATCATGTAATAGTAGAGCACAGCCACTTGTAAAGTAATATAAGTAGATAGTCAAATCCAACAGAGAACTCCATCGAGTTCTTCCTAAACACTTATCTCAAGTGGTCCCTAAGTCGTCAAGACTCTGTGATAACACAAGCCCTCATCTGCACCCTTACACCAAACCTTATGGGTGTGATATGATCTGAGTCGATAATTAGCCAGGCTTTTCAGGCCTGCTATTCCATAGAAGGTTGTCTGAGCAACCACTGCATCTTGTCTTAAGAAAGAGTAGGGTATAGGGTAAGAAATATTCACCAACTCAACCTCTCGCCAAGATCACCCCTTACACACTCAAGAGAATTGCATTTACAACCTCAAGAGCTTCTGAGATGAAGGCAAGGGCCAAGGAGGCTCTCCCCATCAATCTCTACTCTGAGAAATATATTAGAATATTACAAATGTTTGAGACTCAATTAAAAAGAAATAAAAAAGGAAACTCTCTACTTTACCACTCTCCCTCACATCTCTCCTCTATGACACCACCATGTGGCCATGACAGCCATCACCTTCCTGCTCTCCATACCTCCCAGACATGACCATGTGATCCTGCTCCACCTCTATACTTCACTCCTGCCCATTGTTCCCCAAACCCCAAACTGGCTTCCTTCTACTCCAAATACTATCACAAATGGCCACTTACTGATTTGTGATTGATGATTTGGATATTTGAAAAGCTCAAAAAAGCGAAGTTAGACAAGCAGCAAATGATGTTGTTAAGTCTGAGGTCTAATCCTTAGACTATGAGTCCTTATATACAGAAAAGTGATGGTCTGTGCACTAGTACAGATCATCACCTGATTACTACCTATTGTTCTACATATGGTAGTG
>Ga0153968_1000079_pt1 | contig 15814 bp, 16 predicted proteins | sample TSGA052MetaG_FD_104729 | JGI IMG/M metagenome (GOLD analysis project Ga0153968, IMG submission 104729) | Attine ant fungus gardens microbial communities from Georgia, USA - TSGA052 MetaG | ecosystem: Host-associated > Fungi > Mycelium > Unclassified | place: USA: Georgia, George L Smith State... | reverse complement strand
TCTAGAGTGGACTTGGACTAATATGATACCAAGATGACAGATCAAAAGTCTATCAATAGCTAATGATCCCATCACTACTGGACTCAGTCAAGAAGCAGATGTGCCATAGAGCAACAGGAATATTGATTACCTTTGTATGCACTTGCATGTGTTTCTAGATCGTATTCAGAGTAGAAGGAAGCCAGTTCGGAGATTAGAGGATGTTGGGTAGGAGTGAAGTATGGAGGTGGAGTAGGAGCATATGGTCATGGCCAGTAGGTATGGAGGATAGGGAGATGACATCTGTCATGTCCACATGGCAATGTCATGGAGGAGAGAAGTGAGAGAGGCTAGAAGAAGAAAGAGTTTTCTTTTTTATCTATTTTTAATTGAGTCTTATCAGTTTGTACTTTTAATATAACACTCAGAGAGCCTGAGAGAAAGGCAATGGGATCTTGACACCTGCCACCATCTCAAGGGCTCGAGAGTTGTCTTATGGCACTTTATACCCTACTTGGTCAAGAGACAAGATGCAGCGGTCGCTCAGACAACCTTCTATGGAGTAGCAGGCCTGAAAAGCTTGGCTAATCATCGACTCAGATTGTATCACACCCATAAGGTTTGGTGTAGGGGTGCAGATGAGGGCTTGATTGAGTGTGGTAAGGCCCATGAGTAGTTTACTGACTACTTTGATAGTGAGCTTGTTATGGTGTGTAAAGGTGGACACCTTAGGGACACCATATGATCTAGATCAAGCTTACAATCCTTTCGGACATTTTTATCTTAATTATCATGCTAAGTTTCTATATTCTCTTTTTAATACCTTCATTCTTGATTCATCCCCACAAACTCTTTAGCATGCAATTGGGACCTGGTACCACATCTTTAGCTTGTGCTAGGCTAATAGTCCCTTTTGCCCCCTTCAATGGTCTGCAAGGCAAGAAGCTCTCCAGTGCAGATACATTGTTGATACTACATTACAGTAATCAGTATAAGCTTTCTAGTAACAAACAAGATCATCATACTTTTTTTTTTTTTTTTGGTAGGGTAAAAACTGGTAATCCAGCACAAAGCAAGTGCATGTAAATGCTCTACAGTGTGGGCTTGGATCTCTTTTTTTTATTTTTATTTTATTTTAAATCATCGGTTTATTACATGGGGTATGAAGGCAGGCCATGTGGGCTTGGATCTCATCCAACCTACTAAAAACCCCAGGTACTTAAACCTTTCTGGGTTCCCTACCAAGGTAAAGTTCCAGTCTTGGGACTCCTAGTCTCTTGGGCAGATCCAATAATTCAAGGCTTTCGCCTAAGTTGTTTCTTTGTTTGTTGGTTTTGTCTCTTTCCATTTTTTGTCAAAGTTTTTCTGTATTTCTATTCTTTTCTTAATTTTGTCTTCTATTTTTATTATGGTTTTTTCTGTCTCTAGTTTATTGTTCATTGTTTTCCTCCATTTCTTAGTTGCTTCTTTTTTTGTGAGTTTTATTTTTTCGAAAATTCTTTTGTTTCTTATATTCCATATCAGCCATGTTGTCTCCATTACTATTTCTATATATCTTTCATTCAGCCACTCTGGTGCTAGTTTTTCCTTTTCTCTTAGTTTTATTGCCCCTCAACCTCTTAGTATTTTAACGTTGGGTTTTATCCATTGGAAGTTTTTGTTATTTTTCTTCCACATTTCTTCTGCTTCTTGCCATATATCTTTACTTCTGTTTAGTTTGCATTCTGTTAGTATGCGGTCTATTGTTTCAGTTTCTCCACATTTGCATATCGCTTTATCTTGCTAACTTGGGATTTTTTTGAACCAGTTGCCTACTTTGTGGCGATTGTGTATAAGTTTCCATATAAAGTCTTTTATTTTGAATGGGATTTTCTTATTCTTTAGTCCATTCCATATGTCTTTGTTTGTTATTCAGTTTTCTGTTTTTCTTTTGTGTTCTTTACATGTTTCTTTTATTCTTTCTTGTGTTGGTTTTCCCTCTGGTTTCAGGTTCTTCTCTTGGAGTATCAGTTCATAGGAGGTTTTTTGTGTAAGTTGTCTTATTTCTGCTCCTTCTATTTTATATCTCGTTGGTATTTCTTCTATTCTTAGTTCTCTTTCATTTTGTCTTTCTTCTTTTTTATTCAGGGTTTCTTCCAGTTCTTTTAGTATTTTAATGTCATTGGTATCTCTTGGTGGGCCCAATAGTATTTCTCCTTCGTGTTTTCTTATATGGTATTCCAGGTTTCTCCAGATTTCTTTGTTTTTTGTTTCTAGGTAATCTAATTGTTCCCATTGTTCCATTTTGTCATGAATGTCCATATTTGTTTTTTGTAGATTAGATATTATCATTACTTTCCCTTTTTCCTTCATAGCTTCTGTTATGAGAAGTATTTCTATTTCCTCTTTTGGTATATTGTTGTCTGCTCCGAAAAATCTATATATTTCTTTCTCGTTTATTTCATCTTTTTCCTTCTATCCTATTTTTATTATTTTTTGTTCTATTTGATCTTTTAGTAGTTTTTCTGGGATCTTTGTTATCCATATTGTTTTTTCTTGTGTGTTTTGCTTTTTTATTTCTACTGGTGGTCTCAAGAAGTTGTCTTCTTTATTATTTCTCTTCTTATATCTTGGATAGTCTCCAAATATTTTTATTGCTTTTTCAGGTGTTCTGTTGTCTACTATCCTTGGGTCTATCTTTATTATATCTGTTCTTGAGCTTAGGTTATTACTTTTATCTTTTGTTGGTGTTGATGGTATTTCTCAGTTTATTTCTTTTCCTGGTCTAAGGTGCTCTGTTATCTTATCTATAATCTTTTTTGCTAGTCTTTTGCAAAACCAGTGTGTGCTGTTGCCTTTTGTGAATTCTTCTAATCGTCCTGTTTCTACTATTTTGTGCTCTTTCCTTAAACATGTCACTAGCTTTTTATTCCATGAATAGTTGTCCTCTATGCCAATATGATGCCATATTGGTAGTAGTTTTCTTGGTTTTGGTCCTGCTTCTAGTATATCATATTCTACTTTGTATTTCCTATCAACTTTTATCATTTCATTAACAAATTTTGGAATTGTGTCCTTTTTTCCAGTTTTGTTCCATAATTGGAATATCCAACTTATTTTGTTTTCTTTTGCTATTTTGGGAGTCTTTTGTAGGTTGTTGAAAATTATTTGGTCTACTACATATGCCCAGTCTGGTCTTTCATTTTTTGGTGCAAGATATTTCTTTAGCCATATTATTTGTGCTTCTATTCTTGTTTCTATATTTGGCATGTTTAGTCCTCCTATTTCTCTTGGTTGTGATACTTCTTTCCAGTTCATAGTTGCTTTTTTGTCATTCCATATAAAGTCTTTCATTTGTTTTTCCATTCTCTTTTGAATGTCTTTTGGCATTCTGTTAACAGTTGCCAGGAATAGGGCTCTTGATTGTACTAGTGACTTTAATATCAGTTCTTTTCCACTTATTGATAAGTTAAGTGTCTTCCATGCATTAAGTACTTCATTCTGTTTTTTGAGTATTTGGTTCATTTGGTTTGCTTTATTGCCCATATAGCTTTCTAAGGTTCTTAGTGTTTCTCCATCTTTAACAATCCGTATTTCTTCAGATATCATGTCTTCTTCTGATTCAGATGTCTATCTTTTTTCTATTATTAGTTTTCTGTATTTCTCAGATCCTATCGGTAGTATTTCAGTCTTTTCTTTATTGAACTTTGCTGTTGATGCTTTACAAAATATGTTTATTATGTTTTCTAGGATTTGTTTCTTGTCTGTTTTGTTCATATATACTAGTGTGTCATCTGCAAAAAGTGATACTAAGGTCTTTTCTTGTATTCCTTTGATTCTAAACCCTTTGAGCATTGATCTTCTGATCATTTCTGCCAGTGGTTCTATGGCTATATTATATAGTAGGCATGACATTGGGCATCCTTGTCTAACTCCTCTCTCTATTCTTATTGCCTCTGGTAGTGTTTTATTGATGGATACTATTGTTCTTGCATTCTTATATAGTTTTTTGATTTTAAATATGAATCTTTGTGGGAAGTTAAATTGTTCTAGGGTTTTCCATAGGTAATCATGGGCTATTTTGTCATATGCTTTTTCTTGGTCTAAGGCCATTATGTAGCTGTCTTCTTTATAGGTTTCACAATAATTTATCATAGCTTCTGTCATTCTTCTATGGTCATATAATCCTCTCTTAGGGATGAAACCTGCTTGGTTTGGGTGTATTATCTTATGTGCGAGTTTTCCAAGTTTTGTGGCAATTGTTTTCGTTAAAATTTTATAATCTGTGTTGGTTAGTGTGATTGGTCTGTAGTTTTCTATCTTTGTCTTTTCTCTCTTTTTGTATAGGAGAAACATCATTCCTAGTATGAAGTTTTGGTTTTTTAGGCCTATATTTTCTATCTCATTGTATACTTTTTTTAATATTTTTGTTATATCTGTGGTTGGTCTTTTGGGGTTTTTTGATCCTTCCCTATCTTTATAGTCTTTGTGTTCTTTCATCCATACTTTGTAGAATTCATATGGGATTCCATCAATTCTAGGTGCTTTGCCATTTTGACTTGCTTTTATTGCTTTTTTTATTTTATATTCATCTGTTTGTTTATCAAGTTTCTCTTGGTCATCTATTTTTAGTTTATTGGTAATATTTTTTAGTGTTTCATTGATTTTTTGATCATCTTCATCTTGTCTCTCTAGTGCTTTTTGTAGGGCATAGTGGTATTTGGTGGCTATTGTGCATATTTCATTTGTATTGTTTATTATCTTTCCATTTTTGTTTTGTAGGGCTTTGATTATTGATGGGTCTTTCTTGTCTTTTTTGAGGTTAAAGAAGTATTTTGTGCTTTTTTGTCCTTCTTTTATGTATTTTTCTTTGGCTATCATTTGTGTTGTTTCGATTCTTTTTTTGCCATCTTCATTTATTTCTTTAATCATTTCTATTATCTTTGATTGTTTTTGTGAGTCATTGCCATTGTTTTTTCCTTCTGCTCTAATTTTTCTTTGTAGGTTGTTTTTCTTTTTTGTTAGCATTTTTCATCGGTTGGTTGATTCTTCTTTTGCTATTTTCATGATTTCTTTCTTTGTTCTCATCCATATTTCCACTTTTGAGGTTTCTTGATTTTTGGTATTGTTTATCTTTTCTTCTGTTTCTAGTAGTAGTTTTCTTATTTGGTTTTTAAAGGGGTTCCATTTGATTATTTCTATATCTAGTTTCCATAGTCCTTTTCCTATATAGGGGAGGTTCATACTATATGTCGTGGTGGTTATTATTTGGTAATCTGATATTCCATTGTTTTCTTCTATTGTCCATTCTGCGGTTGACTCATATACTTTTCTTGTGGTGTATATTCTATCAATTCTTGCTAGACTTTTTCCTTATGTGTATGTGAATTGTCTTTCTGACTTGTTTGACTTTCACCAGCCATCTATTAGGTTATATTCATTTGTTATATTAGTCCATTTTTTGCTTATTTTGTTGTTGTCTTTATGTGGCAGTGATCTATCTAGTGCATCTGTTACAAAGTTGAAGTCTCCTGTTATTATTAGGTTATTTTGATCTTTTATTTTCCTAATGTATTCTCTTATTTTACTCATAGTTTCTATTTTCTCTTTTTGTTTGTTTGGCATATATACATTCATTATTGTATAATCTTGATTATTTTTTCTTATTTGTATTGTCGATACTCTTCCTTTGACTACTATTGTGTGGTTCCATTGATTTTCTGAGTTTTCTTTTATGTTGTCTTTGTTTATTATAAAGGCTATTCCTGCTTTGCTGTTGTTGCTGTTGCTTATTATGGTTATTTTTGGGTTTTCTTTCATCAGGTTTTCTTTTTCTTTTTCCTTTAGTTTTGTTTCCTGTATTGCTAGTATTGTGATTTTCTTAAGTCTTAAAGTAGTTGCTATGTCTTTGTATTTTGATTTTCTGTTTGAGTATCTTTTTTCTTTTACATTAAGTGATGCTATTTTCCATGAGTTTATTTTGTTCATAGGTGGGGTTGTCTCATTTTCTTTGGTCATTTGTCTATGGAGTTCTAGCATTACTCCCTCAGTTGCTGAACCCCTACAAGCAGTGGTGGAGATGGCTCTTGCTGTTGTATTCTGGGGTCATGGGTTGACCCCAGGCTCATGGGTTCATTTGTGTTTATACTTCTCCTCCATGTGCCAAGAGAAGCAGGTGGTGTATTCACCCCAATGTCACTGTTCGTGGCACTTTGTGCCTCCAGATGGCCTGCACTTCTGAGATTGTATTTATGTAACATTCCATATGTTTTTGTTTTTGTTGTTCCCTTTTTATAGGGAATTTTCTGCTTAAGGTCTTTGCCTTGTTATCCTAATGTCAATGGTTTGTCTAGGTCATTTTTATTTCAGCCTCCATCTTGTTTCTTGAGGTCGGACTATGTGGTCTTTTGTTAGTGGTGCTGCTGCTGATGTTGGTGTTGTTGTCTTTTGATCTCTTGTTTTGGTCTCTTAATTTGATTTTCTAGGTCTTCTTTGTTTTCTTGTTTTGAGTTCTGGTCATTTATGTTTGTCTTATATCAAGTTGGTCTCTAGTTATGGTTTTATTTGTTTGTGTCTTGTTTATACATTGTTTCTTAGGTTTAGTTTAGTCTTTTAGGTCTTTTATGTCTAAGGTCATTGGTTTGTGTCTTTGGTGTTGTCTTAGTGTATCTCTACACTGTGAAGCATCTCATGAGGTTTCACTTACATTTTCAAGTACCTAACAGAGCCATTGACTCTGATCCCAGGGTAAGGGTACTTGTAGATGTGTCTCCATTTCCTGGGCTTGTGGATTCTCACATCTGGTGTCCGCTCACATTTTCTAGCACTTGGCAAAGTCTGGGACTTTGAGCCCAGGGCCCGCAACAAGGGGTGCTTGTGGATATGCCTCCGTCCCCTGGGCAAGATCATCATACTTCAACGTTAATGTTGATCATTTGAAGCAACAAATTGATTTACATTGAAATCATATGTAAAACAGCATTGTTGAGAGTTTGGGGAACACAGAAGGGATTTACAATACACATAGCATAATTTGAACAATTTTGAAGATCACATTTAACAGCACACTGCATAGTAAGACCACAGTAGAAGATGATATCAACAAGAGCAGATATATGGAGGACATCAGCAATGGAAGCAGGGGCAGAATATTCACCCAAAAATGGCCAGAAAAAGTGTACCCCTTCTAGACAAACCCTTGAGAATGCATGTTCTCAAAAGCAGCCTTCTCAGTGACAACAAGAGCAATTTGAGCGAATTGAGTAGCAAAAAAAAGACTGGTAGGATGGCTAAAAGTGTAGCAGAGAGTGCAGTTATTGATGTCAGCAAAGAGAAGGAGTGTTTCAACATTACCCTCCTTGTCTGGAGTATCGCATGTCATATCCATATACTGTTGACAGATAGTTTGACCTTGCTACCACCAAAATAGATGGTCTTCTCTTTTGGGTTACCCCTGACAATACCAGTAAAGGAGAAGCCATAAGAGACAAGCAGGTGAGTATCTACACTGTCCCAAACAGTATAGGTAGCAGACAAAGAATTGTCAAGGTCTATACCCATGCTAGGTTCCTGAGAGCCCTGACCTGTGAAGACGTAGACAGTGGTAGGTTGCTTGACCTCAGCAGAGCTAGTGAGAAATTTGTTACTATGAGAGTTAGTGGTTTCGATGCTGACAACAATATTACCATTGTGCTGTGAGGCCCAAAATATATTCAGGCCTAAAATTAAACAAATTTTGTGACTTCACACCCCAAAAACAGGACTAAGAAAGAATCACCTGCTAGGTAGCAGAGAAGGCACAGAAGACTTCACTACCAAAAAAGCTAGTTATCTAACTACATAGCAGTATACCCAGAGACATAAGGTTGCTACCAATGACAGGCCAATCACTTGAGAACCAGTGGAGTCAAGCCCACAGCCCCACAGCATCATCACCAAGAATAGCAGCTTAGTCAGGAGAAAAAAGCCTTATGTGGAAAAGTCTGGTGAGATGTCCATCACAAAAGAACAGGACTGATGGCCTAGCAGGAAATAAGAATAGCCATGGCATCACTCAATCAGTGATGGCTAAGAATAAAAGCACATCAAAACTGATCCACTATGATCAGAAACAAAAAAGTAACAAAGAGTCTCAGAGAGCAGTAGAAACAACTTCTGAAATTCCCTAGGCAGGAAAGAAAAGAGTCAGGTCCTGAGTCACTGAGATAAGCCAAAGAAAAAGGGAGATTGCTGTGGGATCAGTGGTAGGTAACCCAGTAACTTGACAAGGGTAGAATAGACCTGGCAAAACTAATAGGAAATAATCGAGAAAAGACAAGAAGGCATGAGATTCTCTATTACTACCAGAACAATTGTTGTAATAATAGATTATGACTGGGTTTATTATTTTCTCTATTTTTTTGTATATTTCTTTTGTATTTCTCTAAACTTATAAAAACCTCCACTTAGTAGAAAGAGGGCAAGCAATCTTGGTTACCTCTTTCCTCTATTTGGGTTTTCAAAAGTGGAAATCTATTTTTAGACTGATCAGATCAGTGATTAAGTTGCTTTGACTCAAGACTGAGTCAAACCAAAGAGACTATAGAACAAGTGACTTAGTTGCAGAGGCAATGGCATAGGAGCTCTAAGATAGAGTTTAGTATTGCTAGGGAGTCAAGTTATACAGGAAGGATTCAAAGTCACATATCTGATCACATAGTCAAGAGTACTACTGTGAGGATAGTCTGATCACATAGCCAGAGAGTGCTACTGTGAGAACAACTTTGAAACAGGGTGTTAGGATGACACTAGGTAGGCAGGACTTAGGCACAGGGCCAACACAGTAGTCTAGAATCGAGAATCAAGTTTTGAACATCACAGCTACCACAATACATTGGCAGAATTTCAATTTTTACAACTTCTTTTCACCTTTATCTTTTGAATTTATTTCCCCATGAATTTGCACAAGGGACACTGTACTGATATATAGTGTCAACTAGGGTGCTTTCCTTAGGAGATCACACATTTTATTTTTATTTAAACTTTTATCTTCACCACTACTTAGACAGTAGTTGGGGAACTCCAATTTAAAAATAAAACAGGAAAACCCCTAGCACTAGCAGCCTCTTTAGCACATGGCAATATGCCTAAGCTCGACAATTAGCTCATCACCAGGAAAGACCATGCCAATGTAGGATACATGATAAGTGAGGACATGGTCAGGATGGCCCTGAATAGCAACATTCCCAATGTAATAATGAATTGCAGCACTGGTCCATACCCCATGAACAATAGTGTTGGGAAATAGGGGTTAACATAGATGGGATAGGATTGAAACTACCAGAAATCTTTGAGTAAAGCTCATTGGTGAAGGGAGCACTGAATATAGTCAAACCATTGATGTACTTCAGAGTATATCTCTCATTGATGAGCAGAGTAGAGAGACCTTGAGGACACTTATGCCTCAAAGAGCTTTATTAATATGAAAGTTGATACTTGGAATGGCCATTATTATGACAGAGAACCTGGACCTCTCCACAAACACTGTTGTCCAATTTCAAATGAAGGTTCCTTGGCAAAAATGACTAGATTTTGCAAGAAAGCATGAATTGATTAGATTCAGACAAGCTTTCACAAGAAGAGGTCTCTCTAACTTGTTCTATGAACCCCAAATTTTTCTTTGGATGAAGATCTTCCTTTGTCACATTGTGACCATTATGTTGATGTGATCAATTGCCTATAGTGCCTATCAACCAAGTCAATTCTGAAGCACACTCAGTAGCTAAGAAATATTCTGAGTATGACATGTTGACCTTACTGCAGTTAGTTACATTGGTCCTTCATGCCTTCTATTGCTGCTCAATCTCATCTTTATTGGCATGATTCCTATTAACTCTCTCAAGAGCAATCATGGTAACCTACATGACATGACATACAATATAAGGTAGTTGTGAGTTTGTGGCAACAAAATAAGCAGTGATAGAAGGCACAAAAGACCAATGTAACTAACTGCAGCGAGGTCAACATATTGTACTCAAAATATTTCTTGGCTGCTGAGTGTGCTTCAGAATTGACTTGGTCAATAGGCACTACAGGCAACCACAACATGATACACAACATAAGGTAGTCGTGAGTTTATGAGGTCATGCCTATGGATTCAACTGCTATTATTATTCAGGTCACTCCAGTGCTCGAAGCCAAAGACCCTGATATTGTGGCCATCCAATCCTAGAAATGCTGTAGATCATTGTTTGATGATGCTTTATTCCCTACTCATTGATCAGCTGCCCAAGATAACATCAAGTTGTTTATTAAAAATGTGTACCCAAACAGTGACCCCAGCCTTCATGGTTACTCTTTGATGTCACATGTATACCAAGTCTTCAAGAATCTCACATTTGCAGTGCAGCATCAGCAGAGGGCCATAATGAGAAGAGAAGGATATACCAATATCATTGAGGCTGCCCAGGGCATAGAGTGTTTAACTTACAAACTATGGACCACGGAGACAAAGAAGATCTATGAGCTTATGTTGTCCATTGTTACTGTGTGCAAAACTGTTTTCAATTTCTCTCCGAAGTGAGTTTATCTTTTTTTCATGATCCTGACTTTTTTAAAATCCTTGAACCAGCAGTACTTTGTGATTGATTTGCACATCGACAGATATTGTTATGAACCTCTTCCTGCCTCTTGTTCCTTGGACTGGATATGAATATTTCCATCTTGATGGGACCACATTAATTCCAAAACAACAGAAGCTCGTTGATCAGTTGAATGATCCTCATGGCAAGATGTTTGTCTTCTTATTAAGCAGTAAAGCCAGTGGATGTGGTATTAATCTCATTGGTGCAAACAGGTTGATTCTATTTGACCCCAGTATTATGCCGTACAACTGTTTAGGCAAAATAAGTGACTATTTTCACCATAATAACAAGAATAACTGGCTTGAGAGAAGAGTTTGGCCCCCTAAAGATATTTCTTAGATATGCAGTCATAGACTTGAGCATTTTGCTTGAGTAGCAGAGTAGTGGCTGTAACCACCACTACATGTACCTCATAGATGCTTGCCTAGGCACCCCATATTGGATTTCTAACAGATTTCCCTTCTAGAGTACTCTCAAGGGCGGAGGCAAACTTTGAAGACCTAGTGCTACCAGAGTGACATCATATCTCAGCAGCTGGCAGTGCTATTGGCAGAAGAGTTACAATCAGATCTGAGCCATCATTACTGATGGCTAATTATATCAAGATCAAGAGAGTTGAGTTGACACAGAGTCACATTGCAATGGTAGTGAAAAAAAACTGGACCCTAGAGGAATGAGAAGACATAGAGAAGGTAGAAAGAGGGATAGAGAAGTTGAGGAGAGAGGCAGAAGGAAGGTCAGATGAAAATAACATGCTTGAGGGCAAGACAACTTGAGATTTCTATCTCCTTCTACAACCTGGCAAGAGGCTTAAGACCTGCCTATCGTGTGAAGGAGGATTCTAGGAGTATGACTAGAAGAGTGGGGAGTAGTTATCCAGTGTTCAGAAGGAGTGCCATCTCATCATTTTGGCCTTGCTATGTTTGGAAATTTAGAGGTTTTCTTTGTCTTGCTTTCTTTGTTGTCTTATTGCTTTGTAATCCTAATAAAATACTCTAGGGTACAGAAGAAAAATCAAGTATTATACCCCCATCATTATCCCTTTCTGTTGCTCTAGAGCTTAACAGCTATTTGAGTGATTAAGTCTCTATTTTTCTAAGCTTTCTTCTTCTCTTTCTAAAAAACCACCAAAACCCCTTTCTCAATGGGAATTTGAGCCCTAACAGACTTGGGCATTTGCTTACACTAGGAGCTAACCACTCACTACATGTTTTTGGAGTTAGCTTCCAGTTGTACAGTTAGCTGAAGAAGAGCCTATACGATGGCATGGGAGTTCTAGGTAGATCTTCTGTATTAATGGCAAGCCAGACTACTAGACTAGGTAAGAGCAGTAGTATCATGATGCGAGACAAATGCATATCTTAGAGATCCTATTACAGTGAGACCAACCTTGAGTGGATTCATAAAAACTTCATTATCATCTCTTTCAGTTATCCAAGTCTTTCCCCTCTATTTCTCCCTTTTTAAGCTCTCCTTGTTATTTGATCATCTCCCTAGTGCCTACTTGTTTAGTGTACAATTATGAAACATCTTGGAAATTCTTTTACTTTCATTTATTGTTACCTTTGTATTATGATCAATTCTCTTTGATCCCTATCATCAGGACCTGACTTTTTCCTTTCTTGTCTAGGGAGTTTTGGGTGTTGTTTCCACAGCTCCTTGAGGCTCTTTGTTACTCCTTTGTTTCTGATTGTAGTGGATCAGTTTTGATGTGCTTCTATTCTTAGCCATCACTAATTGAGTGATGCCATGGCTATTCTTATTTCCTACTAGGCTGCTGGTTCTGTTCCTTTGTGATGGGCATCTCTCTGGACTTTTCCACATGAGACTTCTTTCTTTTGACTAAGCTGCTATTCTTAGTGATAATGCTGTGGGGCTGTGGGCTTGACTCCACTGGTTCTTGAGTGATTGGCCTATCAGTAGTAGCGACCTTATATCCCTGGGTATACTGCTACATAGGTAGCCAGCTTTTGGTAGTGAAGTTCTCTGTGCCTTTTCTGCTACCTAGCAGGTGATTCTTTTTTAGTTCTGTTTTTGGGATGTGAAGTCACAAAATTTGTTTAAATCTAGGCCTGAATATATTTCAGGCCTTATACTGCACTCAGCATCTCTAAGTATTCCCATCATTCAGGCAAGACTCTCCATCTCTCTTCCATACTGATCTCCCCTTTTGTTTCTAACAGTACCTGGCTTTCCACATCCACCCATGCCTGGCCTCCTGTATCCACCAGCACCTAGCCTCCTACATTTACCAGTTCCCAGCCTCTCGCTGCCTAGCCTTTTGTATCTATTAGTGACTTGCCTGTTATGTCCACCAGTGTCTAGCATTTTGCATCTATCAGTAATTTTCCTTTTGTGTCCACTAGTGCCTGGCCTTCTGCTAGTGCCCAGCTGTCTATGTCTATCTGTGCCCAGTCTTCTGCACTTGCCTATGTACAGCCTTCTGCAGTTACCTATGCATAGCCTTTCTCATCTACTAGTGCATAGCCTTTTGCACTTACCAGTGCCTACAAGAGGGACAGTCTTGGGAAGTGCAAGAAAACAGCTGCAGTCTCACCAGAAATCAAAGAACAAGCAGAAGAAGAAAAAGAAGAAGAAGAAGAAGAAATACAGTACTTGAGGAGCAAGTCTCCTGAATTCAAACAATGCAAGTATCCAAATGGCCTTAGGTCTATCTATGAAGCTCTACAACCACTCCCATGTTCTGTTCCTTGGCCTGGCCCTGAGTCCCTTGCCACTCACAAGCCCACTGATAGGTATTCTGTCAGTTTAGGTCCTGTGCTACGTCTTGTAGGTATCATCCAAACTTTTTTTTATTATGTTTTCTTAATGTCCATTGACTCTGGCTTAGAATCACGGTGAAACTATTTCTGAGAATCAGTCTTTGTCTGGTAGTTCTGAAAATACAGGTTCATCTATTAAATTAGTCCAGTCTATTAAATCTTCTGTAACCACAGCAATGTCAGTCACACTAGCAACATTGACAAGACCTTCTCCATTTGCAGAACCTGAGATTTACCAGCTATATTTGAAGTATATGGCTCCCCCAAAAAATCCTGACTGGATTGATATGATATCTATGGAAATTCATCCTGCTTTTGTCAAGCCTCCTCCTAACAGACATGGGGTTCTTGTGTGGGAGACAATTGGAGAAAATACATCTATTGATGAGCTCTTGGTATCAAAACAAGGAGTTCATTATTCTTCTTTAATTTTATGTTCTTTTTTCTAATACATTTTCTTAGAAAGAGTGGCATAAATATATGCAGAGGGTTCAGCAGGAGAAAGTCAATAGGGAGAATGATGAAAGGAAGGAATTTCTTCAGCAGAAGAAAATACTAGAGGTATAAGCTAAGACCCATGCTAAGGCTAATCACAACAAGTTAGAGGCCTTGAAGCAACAATATCTAAAAGAATCACTTAATAAACCCATATCTATGTGGCCAAAACCAAACCTTTCTGATTCACCTGATCTTCCCCCACTCTTCCTGTACTCACAAGATGGCTCTCTCCTAAACCAAGATAATCTTCTAGATATAGAAGCAGCAAGGGTTCAGCCTTTGGCACCAGTATTTCAAAGTGTGGCTATACAAACAATGGAGGCAGTGACCAATGAGGTCGAGGTAGAAGCAGTGAGGGTTTAGTCTTCAATTTCAGTGCCTAATGACCTAATTTCAGAAGTAGCAAATATCCAGATTCCAATGTCAGTGTCTAACAATGCAATCATGGAAGCAACAAATGCTCAACCTTTGCTTCCATCACCCAAGGATATATCTGTAGAATCTGGTCAACATTATTCCCCAATGTCCATGGATGTATCTATGAAATCAGCAGAAAATATTTTACTTTTACCTTCAATATCCTCAACATCTGGTGCATCTTCCTTATGTGTTGGTCATGTGAAGTCGTCACAAAACCATATTCCTCAACCTTATACAATTTGCTCTAGAGCTAGGTCTCCAGCAGAGGACAATGGCTTTATGCCTGACCAAGATAAGGAAATGGCAATGCTTGAGGAGACTACCAAGAATGTACCTAACTTCAACCTTCCAGAAAATTTCAGCTTTACCAAAAATGTAGGTCATTCTTCAACTAGTAATCTTTTTAACTGACATCTGTTCCCAGCCACAGCATACCCAGGAAAGCACCACTTTTGTGTCAAATCTTATGCCTTCACATGCTACTTCATCAATATCCTCTCCCAGTATACTGTTGAGCTATGGTACTCCTGGTGCTAATTTTAATATGAAGGGTCATGTCAACCCTTTTGTTCCTAGTCTTCCTGTTGAAGATCCTACAAATCCATTATGGGATGGTAAGAAGAAGACTGAGAATGCTCAAAGAGATTTGCCACTTGATCAACAAGCTTATGCTCTAGCCAGTTCTATGTCTTATGGTGGTAAGTTACCTGTGTCTGATTTCTCAGTATTGTACTTACCACATAACAGTAAACAACCCCTTATTGTCCCATGCTGGGGCCTCTAAGCTTACTCTACCCAAGAATGATAGTGATCAGGATTACCAGATGAATGTGAGCCCTCCAAATAATAAATCTACTTCCAGTGGCATTGGATCGCAGCCCTTTGGTCAGTCATTTGTTCAAATATCTCAGGGAGCAGGAAGCTTTCACCCATCCATGCCAGGTCTTTTTGAACAGCATTCTGGTGGGCCTGGATTTAGCAACTCTTTCACAGCACTAGACTTCTTTGCCTCAGGTTCAAGTTCAAGCCAACCTAATCTTATTTCCTTTGCTGGTCCCAACTCATTTTTGTTGGGGGTACCGTTCGAGGCAAATGCTAATCAGTTCAATCAATCTAATCCCAATTCGTTCAATCAGTTCAATGCTACTGGGTTCAATCAGCCCAACTCCAGTCAGTTCAATCAGCCCAACCCCAATCAGTTCAATCAGTCAACACCTAGTCAATTTAATCAGTTGACACCCAATCAGTTCAATCAGTCAATACCCTGTAGAGATCAGGTGCTTGCCAACATCACAAATTCCCTCGACGAGCATCCTCCTCTACTACTCCTCTGACAATAATACCCCCTCTATTGTCTTCATCTCCATTTATTCTTTGATCAAACTTTTTTCTTTTGTTATTTGATTTGACTTTTTTTGTTTATTGTTTGTCAGATGTTTTATTGTACTACTAGTAGCGGCCTGACTAATGGTAGCTAGAGAGTATTTAAGAAGTCTTCTGTAACAGAAAGAGGGCAGTGAAATACAGGAGCAG
>Ga0153968_1000076_pt1 | contig 15989 bp, 13 predicted proteins | sample TSGA052MetaG_FD_104729 | JGI IMG/M metagenome (GOLD analysis project Ga0153968, IMG submission 104729) | Attine ant fungus gardens microbial communities from Georgia, USA - TSGA052 MetaG | ecosystem: Host-associated > Fungi > Mycelium > Unclassified | place: USA: Georgia, George L Smith State... | reverse complement strand
CATGGAGGTATAACAAAATACCTGTTCAAATGAACTACATAAATAGCTGGACCCTCGTTAGCAAGTAGCCTTGCTAACATCGCCCTTTTGGTGTAGTGGTAAACCATACAGTATGTGACTACTAGTCTATAGTACAACTGTGACAGTTAGGCCCACGAGGATAGCGTTGATGGTGTGTTCTGAAGTGTTCTGACATTTGGTCAACTCTTGGAGATGGTACTGCAGGTAGCCCAAGGCATTGGCGATGACTGGAGGGATGTCTGCAGAGAACGACATCTCTCTTGGAGTGGAGTGATCAGAGGGCTGGAGTTTGTTAGCAGAGGGCGACTGGAAAGCAGCTGTTTACTGAGAAATTCTAGGGCTCTGACAATGAGATCTAATTCTGCTGTAAGGGTAACCGGAGCAGTACACTCCAGGAGATTCCTCAGTTAAATTATAGTATGGAATATGTTACAACTTACCTCCAGGAGATTCCTCAGAGAATTAGATGAGGCTCCTGGAGAAAATAATCTACAATATATACTAAAATGCCCTTGCATTCTATTCTTTGGTAACCAGGGGTTGCACAATGAAATTATGTTGGGAGACAATGGGGGGTGCTCCGGGGTTATGTGTGAGAGGTCCCCTTACAAAGAGTGAGGATAGAACACGTAAAAGACGTTATAGATGTTAATCTACAAACTAAGGAACTAGGATGTAACTAATGGAGTGTTTATACTAAGTCTGGAATAGGAGGAGTACAAGTAACTAGTCTATATCATAATCTTATAGGAGTAGGCAACAGGAGTTCAGGAGCGGAATTTAGTAATACTATAGAATATAAAAGAAATTATTATTATTAAATGATTATTTTCCATTATATAACATTAATCTACGAACTAAGGAACTAGAATATAACTAATAGAGTACTAATACTAAGTCTGGAATAGGAGGAGTACAAGTAACTAGTCTATATCATGATCTTATAGGAGTAGACAACAGGAGTTCAGGAGCAAAATTTAGTAATAATATAAATTATAAAAGAAATTATATTATTAAATGATTATTTTCTGTTATATGACAATAGTTCTATATAATGTCTTCTTTAGTTTCCATATGTAGTTATCTTCCCCTTTCTTAAAATATTAACATTGAGTTGTGAAGACTTAGAGTTTATCCTAGGTAGATGTTTAGAAAGAACTTGATAGTGTTCTTCATTATATTCTACACTTACTTATACTACTTTTACATAGCCTGTGCACTAAAGTTCCATGGTTACATATCTTTCTAGAATATTCTACAATCACCTGACCTAATCATGTGATATGGTTTACTTAAGATTCCCACACTATTTATAGTTTTATCCCATTATGTGTCTTGAAATTGTGAATTAACTATTCAAAAGCATGAGAAGTTATTTTCTTTTTGGGGCTCTCATAACACAAAACCTCTAGGCTGTTCCATATATATATCACAAGAGTTTTCACTGTTTAGAAAAGCAGACATAAAGTTAACTTACCACAGATAAAGCTTCCTTGCTGCTGCTATTACACAAACTAGTTAGACTGATTCTAAATGCATAACTGACACATAAGTTTTATCATAGTCTTTGCCAATGACTTGTGTATATCCTTTAGCAATGATTCTTGTGTTCCTCTTATCTAGTTCTTTATTTTCATTCCATTTGACCATATATACTCATTTCAATTCAATAACATTTTTGTTTTTAGGTCTCTATATAACTTCAAAGATGTTTCTTGCCCTTAATATTTCAATTTCTTTGCTCATTGGTTCCAACCATAAGTTTGGCATTTTTATGGCTTTGTGGTATATTCTTGGTATCTCATTATTTGAGCCAGCAAGGTAAGTGAATGGTTACTATAAGTATTCAATAAAGTCTTTTAATCTAGCAGATGGCTTTGGTTTTCTGTAAGTATGTTGTAATGTGAGTGATAGGTCTATGTCTTTATTTCTTGTTTGATCTGCCATTTGGGTGATTGTGTACTGAATAAGTTGTTTCTCTTCCTTTTTACAATCGTTATATAACATTGAAATTACTAATGGTCTTAGAGCAATCTGATGCAGAGACTCTCCTATAGCCTAGTTCCCATGGGTTTGTGGTTCAAATTTGTATGAGTTCTCTTCTCTTGTTTCTATGTCATGCACTTACTTTGGTTGTTTAGCTAAGTGAGTAGTATCTTCTTCAAAAATGATGTCTCTCAATCTGAACACTGTTCCAGTCTTTTGATCCAGTAGTTTGTAACTTTTTTGTTCAAAATAGCCAAGAAGGGAGACTTTTACTGATCTGGGCATCAGCTTTGACAAACTTAGATTCAATGGTATATATGTATAAACTGTTGTCCTGAAAGGTCTTAAGTGAGATACATTTTGATATTTCCCAAACTAGACTTCAGTAGAAATGAACTTTGGGCATTAAGAGGAAGGAATGAAGTTTCAAGTATAGACAATAGTTCAAACTACATTTTCCCAGTACTTGAGTGGGTGTAGCAACTTAGTCTGAAATGACTTAATCACCCTCCAAGTCTAAGTTGACAAGAAAAACTCAATAGAATTCTCGTTTAATTTTGTACATTACTTATACAACTACTACATGGCCTATGTACTACTTTTCCATAGTCCTATGTGACTTAGTCATGTGATGTCACATGACTGTGACCTGTGACCTTGTGATACTTAGTCACCTGATACTTTTTTATACTCTATCCTTGTGTAGTAAGTTCAGAAAAGAAAAAAAAAAAAAGAGATATAAATAATAACTTAGCTATTTTACCAAGTCATGACAATGAAAGTCCAAATTTTGCCATAACCAATTTAACACTATCAAGAATAGTTCACATTGTACATTCAGTAGTTCCATTTCATCAGTGAGCATAAGAGGTGGTATACTTAAAAATAAGTTCATGCTCAACTCTGTAATTCTTCCATGCTGCATTACACTATTCTCTTCCTATGTTGGGTCATACTGACTTTAGCTTTTTTCTAGTTTGTTGTTCAGCTTCTACTTGGTAAGCCTTGAATACACTTAATGTAGTGTCAGCTGATTTGGATTTTAGGAATGTGACAGTTCTGCATGACAAGAATCTATTTATAATCACTATGAAGTATATATATTCCCCAGCTGATATAGTTGGTAATAGCCCCCAGATGTCTATGTGAACTTATTCAAGTACTTCTATTTCATGTACTAGGTTCTGATGGTAAGGGTGTGCTGTGTGCTTCTTATAGATGTAGTCTTTATAGAGACCTTTCATGAACAATTCACTATGTAGAGCAATTCCATTAACAATATTGTTATTTATCATTTCTTATATGGTATCTGCACCAATATGACCTAAACGTCTGTGTCATGTATCAAATATAACTGGATGTTATTTGTTTTGGACAAAAAAAGTACTTGATACTGGTTTGTTGACATCTACTATATATAGTTGTTCAAACTACTATTATGCTGTCAGCAAATTTGTCACAGAAAGTAGTATTTGATACACCTTATATTAATAAATTTCTAATTAGAATTTGTTCTAGAACCTATTATAAGTCCTTAGAACATACCAAAGTGTTATATAAACTAGTAAGCAGGTAGAAATAGACCTAGAGCTCATGAAAAGACCTTAGAAGGCAAGCAAGATGAGCTGGCATTAGGTTATAAACAAAGTTATTAGATGGAGATATTCTAGATCTACTTTGTATTAGATATGCCTTGATAAAGATAGAGTACTTGAGCTTTAGAGCCAGTAGCATACCAGTAATAGACTTAGATAGATATGCCACTAATTGCAAATAAGCACTAATGGTATCAGATCAGATATATTTAGATAACTGATATTGTCAAGTTCTGAGTCCTAAGTGAATGTTGGATATAACCTCAACTGCTCAAGTTGTGTCTCTCTCTGTGCTTACCCACTTAGTAATCAGTATATTCAGAGAACTGAGAGGTGATGTCTAGACAAGAGAAGCTGGGGATCACTCATAGGCAATACTAACCACACTCAATATTAGTGAAGGAGGCAGACTTAAGCAAGAGCAGTAAATAGCCTAGAAGCTCTAATCAATGTTGAGATAAGATATTCTACCATATATCACTAGCTTGGTCCATGTACTGGTTGCTATGGGAATATAGATCAAGATACTAATAACTACTATACCTAATAAGGCTACTGTCACAAAAAAGTGACTACTAAATAGTATCATGGAGGTATAACAAAATACCTGTTCAAATGAACTACATAAATAGCTGGACTCTCATTAGCAAGTAGCCTTGCTAACATCGCCCTTTTGGTGTAGTGGTAAACCATACAGTATGTGACTACTGGTCCATGGCACAACTGTGATAGCTACATAGTACTAACCATGGCAATGAGAACAAGAGGGAAGGGAACTATAAATAGCAGACTCCAAGGATCCGAGGGCAAGCTAAATAATACTCACCTATACTAGGTTACCTAAGCTATCCTAGAGCGTTCCTTTATAGGAGCTGACTTAGTAGATAATAAAGCTAAGGGGTAATTAACTAGTCTAGCTACTTAATATAGGAGCTAGTTTGACAGTAAATCAGCATGAGTAAGTGATTGGCTATACTGTCACTGCCTAAGTTCAAGGCCAGTTGCTGAGGTAAGCATTTGGGTGTGGTCTGTGGTGTTGCATAGTGTCATAGAGTATGACAGATATCTAGGACATGACTTAGAGAATTGGGACAGTGATTGGAGCTTACTAACACTTGACAAATAACTAAAGAGTTCTAAATCACAAGCCAACTGTTGGCAGAGGCATGACATCGCAGTAGATGATATTTTCTATTTTTACATATTATCTATTATTTCCTTTCATTAACTATATTATAATCACTCAATCGTATCCAAAAAACAGACTAATGGACTACTGGGGATATTATGAATATCAAGTGGGACTATAGTTATTATCAGTCATAGTTTAATAATGAATGGCTAGTGGATGAGATGTTGGCAATATTAGACAAGGACATTATAATATAGTAATGTATTGAATGTTTGAGGACTCTAAGAGATAATAGACTCATAGTATAGATAGGACTCTTTGAAGAAACCTCAGACTATTTTCTCTCTTTTATCTTTGGACTTGTGCTAAATAGGACAACATTAGACTAACCCATTATTAGACACTGACTCAACTTGTTATCTTCATGGCTTCTATCACTGGACTGTTACTTAACTAGTTACCCTTAGTTACAAGTAGTGTTATCACATTGTAATGTAGTTATAATACCTAGTTAGAATAAATACAGTCCAGAAAGAGAAAGAACAACAAGTTCTCTTTTTCTGTATTTCCTCTGTAAAATCTTACTCTGAGGAATTAGTACTCTTACTTGTCTTAGGACAACCTCAAGAGTACTACTCAAAGTCTCGTTGACATCTCTCCTCCAATATAACTTCACTGAAAACCTTAACCAGACCCTTTAACTAGGAGTATAAAGATATCAAGTATTAGATATAGGCTTCAAGTTGAAATGCATATTCAACTGTAAGGTCTAGAGTCTTAACAGGGGGATGTTTGGACCATATCATATTTCAGAAATCTGACAATTATATAATTTATTTCTTCTGAAAATTCTCCTAAAAATTAACAATAGTAGGATAGCATAGTAGATTACTCTTCTTCTATTCTGGACTACCTATAAGTACTGAGTAGTTACATTGTAATTCCTCAGTTTGTAAATTAACATTATTTGGTCCTAATACTCTCCTTGTCTACTCTGGATTCCTATTTTACTTTCTTAAGACCTTTGTTCTGACAACTTCCTTCTACTCCAAAATAAGTGACCAACCTCATGACTAGAAACCAGAGCACTGTTACGCCATAAGTGAATTTTCCACAGAAGATAACATTTGATATACTTTATACCAATAGATTCTCAATTAGAATCCACTCTAGAATCCTTTTTATATCCTCAGAACATAACACTATATAATGAATACATTGAGCAGGTAATAATTGACCCAGAGCTCATGTTGAGACCTTGAGAAGCAATTAAGATGAACTAGCATTGGGTTACTAAGAGAGTTACTGAGGGACTACACTCTAGAACCACTTTTGGATGGACTCACTTAGAAAGATGGTAAACTTGTACTCTAGAACCAGTACTACTCAGATGAAGAACTTAGGCTGATAGACTTTGTGCTTGTAAATAAGCATTGACAGCATCAGATCAATTATATTTGGATAAATGACCTTTAGGATGTGACTTGGAGATACTAGATATTTATTGAGACTTGCTAACTGTTTAATAAGTAATCAATGAAGTCCAAATTACAAAGCAGCATCAAGAGCATAATAGGGGAAGACATGAGAATATTCTAGAAAGAAGTGGTGATAAAGACATGTTATCTTTGATGGGAAGGACTTGGTGAGGGAACATGTCATTACAAAGAAAAGGAGAAGGCTGCATCATTAGTGGGATTTTGGGAGGCCTTAGAACAGAAAGGAGTCAATGGGATCCTAAAAGTAGTAATATTTTTCCTTTTATATTTGATTTCTTGAGTTTCAGAGCTTTGTAATATCTTTAATATAGTATCCAGAGTACAGTTAGATCAGAGAGAAACCTCTTGACTCCTACCTCTATCTACACTGCCTCTGAAATCATAAATGCAGATCTATTGAGAGTAAGAAGACTGGAACTAGAGGGATGTCTTGAAAAGAACACAGAATATATCCAGAACTTGATCTAGAGAGAAAATGCAGATACAACTCAGGCAGGCTTCGGAGAGGACAGTAGGCTGGGAAAGCTTGGCTAGGTACATACTTGGATTGCATCACACCCATAAGATTTGGTGTTGGGGGTGCAGACAAGGGAGCAACTGAGTATGAAGAGTCTATGAGTGATTAACTAACTGTATTTTCCAGAGGTGCTTTTGTCATGGTGTGTAAAGGTTGATACCTTAAAGAGGCTATGCGACAATGATCTAGAGAGATCTTATGATCCCTTTTACAACCCCCAACATATATTTTACTAGAGCTGTATATAATTCTTATCTCTCTAATTATTTATAAACCTTCAACTTTGATTATCTTCTCTCAGATCTTTAGCATACAATTGGGAGCTAGTACATCATTAGTTTGTTTGTCCCAGTATGCAATTCTCTTTTGCACCTTTTCAGCGCAACACATAAGTTGAAGCCAAGGTCGTTCATCAAGTCGTATTCTGCTCCAATATCTTTTTCCTTCTACCAGAGTCTTCTCTTAGGGTTATACCATCGCTAAGTATTATCTATTCTCCAAAATAGTATACCACTCCATTCCAGAGTATAATTCTATCTATCACTCCTCTTCTCCATCCTCTGTTAATGTCATATTCCAGAAATTTGACAATTATGTAATTTATTTCTCCTAATAATTCTCCTAAAATTAATAATAGTAGGATAGCATAGTAGACTACTCTTCTCCTATTCCAGACTTCCTATAAGTACTGAGTAGTTACAGTGTAATTCCTCAGTCTGTAAATTAATGTCATCTGGTCCTAATTACTTTTCTGTCTACTCCAGATTCCTATTTTACTCCCTTAGGACCTCTTCTCTGATGACTTTTCTCCACCCCAAAATACATGACCAACCTTACAACTGGAGACCAAGGTACAACACATAAGTTAAAACCAAGGTTGTTTATCAAGTTGTATTTTACTCCGACATCTTTCATTTTCTGTTAGAGTCTTCTTTTGGAGTTTTCACCATCGCTAAGTAATATTTATTCTCTGATGTAGTACATTACTCTGCTCCTCTGTCCCCTACCTTTCTGTCCTTGACAGTTAATTCCATCCTTGACAGATAGACCAGAACTATACAGTTTATGATATTTTTTACATTTTCTTTGTATACAAAGAACATTAGATAAAAAATAAAAACAGTAGTTGTTCACATAACTTTGTGTCAGACTGAGTATGTATTTCTAAGACCAACAATAGAGAGAAAAACAATAAAGGATAAAGAAGATTCTAGAAGAAAACAACAATAGAGACATGTTATTGATGGGAAGGAGTTAGTAGAGAGACACATAAACTGTAGGACTTTTGGGGGACTTAGGAAGAGAAAGAGTCAAGGAAATTCTAAAAGTAGTAATAGTTTCCTTTTATCTTTTATTCTTTGAGTTTCAGCCATTTGTAATAACTTTAATATAGTATCCAGAGAGCAAGGATGAAGAAAGAAAATCTCTTGGCACTTACCTTTATCATTACTGCCTCTGGAATTGTAAAATGTGAAACTATTGAGTATAAGAGTTTGGAGTCAGTAGAATGTCTTGAGTAAAACACAGAATATACCCAGAACTCAATCTAGAAAGGAATAGCAGATGCAACTTGGATAGGCTTTGGAGAGGACAGTAGGCTAGGAAAGCTTAGTTAGGTACATACTTGGACTGTATCATACCCATAAGATTTGGTGTTAGAGATGCAGACAAGGGGGCAATTGAGTATGAAGAGTCCATAAGTGATCAACTAATTGTATTTTCCAGTTGAGTCAGTACCACAGTGTATAAAGATTAATATCTTAAAAAGGCTATGTGACAATGATCTAGAGAGATCTTACTCTCGTTTCAACCACAAAACTTAACTTATTTTATTTAAAGCTATGTATAATATCTAGTTTCTACTTTTACTTAAAATCCTTACTTCAGTTATTTCCTCTCAAACCTTTAGCATACAATTGAGAGCTGGTACCATATCTTATTGTTTATCCCAGTATGCAATTCCCTTTTGCACTTTTTCAATGATCTCAAGGACACTACAATCACTATACTCATAATGGTTTTACTACCAGAATCTTATGCATTATTCAGGCAATATCTGTACATAAAGGATAAAGACACTCTAACTATGGATTTTGTCATCAAGCAGATTCTATAGGAGAATGTACATAAAGATGTCTCACATGTCACATTGATGAGAGAAGGCAAAGAGAAGAAACCTGTCAAATAGTCACAAGATCCTTCTATCAATAGTAATGCAAAGAAGAAAAATATAAAGTATTACTACTGCAAAAAAAAAGAATATTTCAAATCAGAGTGCAAGAAGTTGAAGGCTGATCAGGCAGCTGGGACAGTTCCTAAGAACAAGAGAGTGGAAAGATCAAAAACTCAGACTACAAAGGTTGCTACAATCTCTAAAGAAGAAAACATTGTTTGTATTTTCATGGCATGGAGATCAACTTCAGATCTAGCTGGCAAATGGATTATCAACTTAGAAGCAATATCATTAATTGTAAGACTTTAGCCAAGGCGACTTAAATCTACTTCAAGTCTGAGTTGACAAGAAGAACTCGATAGAGTTGCTGTTAATTTCTGTTATACAACTACTACCAAGTCTATGCACTACTTTTCCACAATCATCATGTAATCACCCATGTGATGTTATATGTTATGACCTATGACTTGAGTCATGTAATACTTTCCTACATTCTTCTTTATATAGTAAGTCTGTCACAGAAAAGTGACTACATGAAGATATAACAAAATATCTATTCAAATGAACTACATAAATAGCTGGACTCTCATTAGTAAGTAACCTTGCTAACATCACCCTTTTGGTATAGTGGTAAACCATACAGTATATGACTACTGGTCCATAGTACAACTATAATAAAGTCCAAAGAAAAAAAGAAAAAAGAAAAAAAACATAAATAATAACTTAGCTGTTTTGTTAAGTCATAACACTAATGACATCCCAGAAGAAAGGGTTTATTAACTATTCTCTCTTTATAACATCTATTTCAATTGGTTTAGGTAATAACAACATTATTAAGGCTGTTAGATCAGGATTAGTTAGGATCTTAATAACAGTTGATAGAACATTAAGATTGTTTGAACTCTGGGATATATACTATGTCCCAGATATAAGAACAAACAATCTGCTGTCAGTCACCTATATAGTTTAGAAAGAATATACTGTCAACTTTGGAGAAAAATTATACAAGATCTTTAAAGCTGAATTAATAATTGAAAGAGCCAAAAATAAGAAAGGGCTATAGATCTTAGATGGGAACTTAGTTGTACCAGATCTTCAAGTTATATATATTGCAAAGACATCACTCTATGTATAGCACAAATGACTCAGACATGCAATAATATACTCAGTTCTAAAGCTTTGGGATCTATTAATAGTAACAGAAATGAAAATAATCAGTAATATACCAAATAACATTGATAGAGAATATGAGGCATGTCTAAAGGAAAAGATAACTTGGAATGTGATCCCAAAGAAATCAGATGTTGAAAATCCCCGAAGATTATATAGAATTTACTCAAATGTCTGTGGGTCTTTTGATATAGAAGAATATTCTTGGTGTCAGTACTTTGTCACTTTCATAGATGGTTTCTCTTATTATATGAGAGTTAAGCCAATTAAAAGCAAGAATAAGGTACCTGTTATATAATGGAAAATAATAATTTAATAATATAATTTCTTTTATATTTTATATTATTACTAAATTTTGCTTCTGAACTCCTGTTGTCTACTCCTATAGGATTATAATATAGACTAATTACTTGTACTTCTTCTATTCTAGACTTAGTATTAGTACTCCATTAGTTACATCTTAGTTCCTTAGTTTGTAGATTAAAGTCTTGAACGTCTTTAACATCTATCCTCACTTTGTAAGGGTGACTGGGCACAAGACTCCAGGAGAATCCTCAGTTAATATTACAGTTAGTAGTTATGATACAACTCACCTCTAGGAGAATCCTCAGAGATTAGGATGAGGCTCCTGGAGGGATCTTTTACATTATATACATCCCTTAGTGTCAGGGTTAGCAGGATCGGAGCTAAACTAGTATGTTTAAGTATTACTAGTTAAACAGACTAAGATAGCTCCAGAGTATTGTCATGCCGTTCAGGGGTAGAAATGGAGGTGTCCCCTTATATTCACCCCCTCTTCAAGATTGCTACGTCTCAGAGCAATGGACTTGGAGTGAAAGATGTTGTCAAACTCTGCACGTCGGACATATCTCAGAGCTCTGGGATGTTTGCGATAGAACTCCGCTATGAGTTCTGGTGTAGAGACTTCGGAGGTGGACTCTCAGAAATTATGTTCACAGCCATATCCTTTCCACTTAATGAGGTACTGGAATCTTCTCCGGTGCCAATGACTGTCGAGTATTTCCTCCACTTTCCACTCCACTTCTCCATCAATGACTATGGGTGGTGGGTGGTCCTCCGTTTTGCGTTCTGTAATCAGGTCGTCCAGAGCTGGAGTAAGCTTCACTACGTTGAACACTGGATGGAGTTGCTTCATCTGGTGTGGTAGCTTTAGGTGGTAGACTATAGGTCTGATCCTCTGTTCCACTACAAAGAGGCTGAGCCGTCGATGTGAGAGCTTCTGCGAAGGGTGCATGGTCCAGATGTCTGATGTGTTAAGGAAGACTTTGTCGCCCAGGTTGAACACCAGAGCTGGAGTTCTGCGTCGGTTGTAGTACCTCTTTATGTCTTCTTGTACTTTGCAGATCGCGGACTTCGCTTCTTTGATTGCCATTCTCATTCTTTCTGTAAACTCGTTGATGTTAGGGCACAGTCACTCGATGGCGGCTAACCCTAGAGCTAGGTAAGAGTCCTGGAAGCTGAGGTGATATTTGAGTAAAGCTAGATCTAACTACACAGGCAGTCTTATATACTAAAACTGATAGTCCGTGCGCCGCAGTCACGTGAGCACTAACTAATAATACCACTGTCCTATTTATAGATATACAGGCACATCAAGGCGGAGATAGACAAGAGGGTAAGGAGAGTGGGAAGGCAACTTACCAAGTTAGGTTAGCCCTTTAGATAGGAGCTGACTTGGAGTCTAGGCCTTTCCCTAGGGTATCCCCTTACAGCTGACTGTCTCTAGATCGGAGTGGTTCTGTCAGGGTTCGAAGCCCATGTGAGGAATATGTCTGGTGTCAAGCAGGAACGGAGGCTGTTGGGTAGTGGAGTGGACGTGATTGTTGTGCTGGAATTCCGCCATGGGTAAGAGGTCGTACTAGTTGTCTTGCTGCTCGTTTACAAATAGCCAGAGGTACTGGTCCAACTCTTGGTTGATGCATTCTGTTTGTCCGTTGGTTTGGGGGTGCTAGGCTGTAGAAGACACCAACTTTATTCCTAGTAGTCAGTAAAGCTCTTTGGTAAAACGAGCAACGAACTGAGGTCTGTGGTCTAAGACTACACACTTTGGAAGACCATGGAGTTTCCAGACTTGATATAGGAAAAGCCTGGCTGCTCCTTTCACTGTCACTGTTGTGTGCGTTGGAATGAAGTGTGCTCGTTTTGACACTGAGTCTACTACTGTCATCATTGTGTCGCATCTGGAGGAGAGGGGGAGTTCCATGATAAAATCCACACTAAGCATGTCCCATCACAAGTCTGGGATCCGGAGAGGATGCAGTTCGCCTACCGGAGCTTGTCTTATTGGTTTCGCCCTAAGGCAGAGGTCACAGGTGCTGACATATTGTCTGATATACCTAGACATTTGGGGCCACTAGTAGTTCTTAGATACCAACTCCAGTGTTTTCCAGCATCCAGAGTGTCCAGTAACCTTCATATCGTGATACAGCAAGACTACCTGCCTTTGTAAGTCCGAATTCCAGAGAATGTAGATTTTGCCTCTGAACCGGAGTACTCCATTATCTTCCAACCATTCCGTGGAGCAGACTGTTTTACTTGATGCTTGCCAAAGTTCTCTCACTACCTTTGTTACGGGCTCTTCCTGGTTGCTTTTTTGGTTCCCTTGACGAATTTCTCTAAGCATGTCTCACTCCAGTCCTTCTAGGTGAAGTTCTTTAAGGGCTCAGACTGCTATGAGCTCTGGTCGTAGAAGGACCACGTCCTCATTATCAGAGGCTCCATTGCCATAGTCCAGCCTTCATGATAAAGTGTCTGGCTTCCCCATGAGCATCCTGGGCGATGAATCAACTTGAAGTCGAAGTAAGCCAAGTACAGAGACCAACGGGCTTGGCGATGGTTGAGTTTCTTAGCCATCATGAAGTACTCCAAGTTCTTGTGGTCTGTCCAGATTTCTACCGAGCTCCTTTCAGAAAGTGCCTCCACTCTTCCAATGCGCGGATAATAGCAAGCATCTCTTTGTTATGGATCTCGTAGTTCTATTCCATTGGAGACAGGGATTTGTTATAGAAGGCCACTGGGTACCATTTTTCTTCTCTGGATAGCTGCTGAGAGAGGACGGCTCTGGAGGCGAAGTCTGAACTGTTAGCCTCAATATGGAAGGGTTCCAAGTTCTGGGGTAATACTAAGATTGGAGCAGTGGTCACTGCTATCTTGAGACACTCAAAGGCTTCCTGCTCCTTAGTACTCCAGTTCCAGGCTTGATCGGAGCGAGTGAGGTTGAAGAGAGGTCAAGCTATGATCAAGAAGTCTTGGATGAAGCAACAGTAGAAGTTAACGAAACCTATGAAAGCTTGCACATCAGTCCAGTTCTCTGGGACAGACCACTCATGGACTTTGGCAACTTTGATAGAGTCTATCACAATCTTGTTCTCCGAGATGACCAGTCCAAGCTATTCAATCTGCTTCCAGTGGAACTTACATTTCTCCAGACAGAGGAATAATTTATGTTCCGTCAGTATCTTCAAGACTCTCCAGACCGCTCGTTCATGCTCCTCTTCTGTCTTTGTAAAAATCAAAATGTCGTCCAAGTACACTATGACAATCCCTTCCACTATAACAGTTCTGAAGACATTGTTCATTATAGTTTGGAAGATAGCGGGACTGTTGGTCATTCCAAAGAACACCACGAGGGGTTTGAAGAGGCTGTGATTGGTATGAAAGGCCACTTTCCATTCATCTCTGGGCTTGATGTGTACATTATTGAAACCCCAGCGGATATCCAGTTTTGTGAAGTACTGGGCTCTGCAGAGTTGAGAGACGAGTTCAGAGATGAGGGGAAGAGGATATCTGTTCTTGATAGTTATGGTGTTTAGTGCACAGTAGTCTTGGACTAGACGGAGCGAACCATCTTTCTTAATGAAGAACACAAGGGCTGTGATAGGGGATTTCGAGAGTCAGATTTGTCTGGTACAAAGGTTCTTCTCCAGGAAGGCATCCAACTCCACTTGCTTCAATGAAGACAGGGGGTACACCTTTGATGACTTAGGCTCTGCTCCAGGGATTAGCTTGATCGTGTGATCCCATTTGCGGTGCTTTGGTAGTATGTCAAAGTCCTTCTTAGCAAATACAGATCGAAACTCCACGACGTAGGCAGATAGTGGAGTGGCAGTAGCTTGTGTTTCCATGCTGTGTCTGGCTCCTTCCATAAGGCATTGAGATGTCGTGGTCGTGGCTCGGAGGTCTACTTGGTTGGGCTCTGGAAGGAGACATATGAGAAACAATCAGTCTCCGAGCTCCCAACTTGGGTGGTGTGTTTGTGGAGGCTCTTCCTCAGGCTCTAGCACTTCTTGGAGCAGGGGTATGGGTCCATCACGACAAGATCAAAGGGCTCGGAGTTCGATTCTCTTCTGGCGAGTCTGTTCCTTTTGTAGGGCGCATTTTCCTTCACAGCAGAAGAGACAGTGAGTCATTTCGACTTCTTCTTTTTTCCAGTCGATCTTGGGGTTGTGGTCTTTGAGCTAGTTATAGCCTAGGATCATATTCTGTTTTCCAAGTCCAGAGATAGCCAAGAGCATCCTTTTGGAATAAGTCTTGTAGCGGAGAACTACATCCACAACCTCAGAGATTTGTCCTGCCTCGTTAGGGGAACCGTTGACATTAAAGACTAGGATGTTATGTGAGAGGGTCCAGGTGTTCATCCCTTTTGAACAGACAAAACCCCTGTCGATGAGGCTTCTGGTTGCTCCACAGTCCAGGAGGGCTTCGACGGAGTGTAGTTCGCTCATGTCCATAGTTCCAATTTCCACTGGCAGGAGTAGAGAAGTCTCTCATGTGTCTAAAGTGCTGATTGAAAGGAGTTTGGATAGTCTCTTCTCCTACCTAGGTTTGCAGAGCGGAGCCAAGAGGAGGGGGATAGGGGGCGGTGTGTTTACTAGTTCACTGTCAATTATATCAGGGTCCTCTATAGTCAATACAGTGAACTTATTTACTAGTGACTGGGGTGCACTTATCGCTGGCCGCGCTATGCAAAATCCTTTTCCTCTGGAGGGCAAGACTCTTTCATCGGAACTGCATCTTTCAATGCCAATAGATCTTTAATCAACCCCTCTCACTGCTCCGTGGTGAGTTAACAGACATCCATGTGGTGGGGACAATTCCGGACTACATGGTTCATATCTCTGCATCAGTAGCATCCTTGCAGAGGCAAGGACCTTGCTTTTCTAGTAGCGTTCACGTCCATGGGGACTCCCATAGACAGAGTGGTCAGCAGAGGCTTTGGAATAACCAGAGGGGGCAGAGCAAGGGGTAATTTTGCCACAGCCAATGGTGGGGGTCAGGCAGAGATGGTTTTGAGCAAAGCAGAAGGGGCGGAGTGCAACACAGACTAGAAAGCTTCATTTGTAAGGTGTGCCTGGTCAATCCTCCTTGCTGCTCTGTACCACGCATTGGGGTCGGTGTCAGCTGGTCATCTGTAGGGCATGGTGGCAATCTGATTTTGAATGCCTAATCTGAGACCTCATTGAAATTTTACCACCAGTGTCTGGAGATCTGTATAACTTGCATCAGAGACCAGGGCTTAGAAGCTGTCCAAATAGTTGTCTACTGTCTGATTTCCTTGGTGGTAGGAAGTTCCTTCCAGAGTGTTGATTGTGTCTGCTTCCATGTTTGCAGAGAAGAAGTACAGCCGGAATTGTTGTTCAAAGTCTCCCTAGATTTGGATGGGGAAAACGCCAGTATCACAAAAGGTTACTTACTTGTTTTGTGATGAACTTGGATATAGATTCAAGAGCTTATAAGTGGAGTTAGGCAAGCAACAAAAGATGTTGTTAAGTCTGAGGTCTAATCCTCAGACTGGGAGTCCTTATATACAGAAAAGTGATGGTCTGTGTACTAGGACAGATCATCACATGCTACTACCTATTGTTCTACATATGGT
>Ga0153968_1000068_pt1 | contig 16580 bp, 8 predicted proteins | sample TSGA052MetaG_FD_104729 | JGI IMG/M metagenome (GOLD analysis project Ga0153968, IMG submission 104729) | Attine ant fungus gardens microbial communities from Georgia, USA - TSGA052 MetaG | ecosystem: Host-associated > Fungi > Mycelium > Unclassified | place: USA: Georgia, George L Smith State... | reverse complement strand
ATATCCCTCCAGAAGCCTCATTCTAATCTCTGAGGATTCTCCTGGAGGTGAGTTGTATCATAATTGTAGACTGTAATATCACTGAGGATTCTCCTGGAGTCGGGTGCCCCAGTCGCCCTTACACACTCTGAAATATGTGACCAACATCACAACCAGAGACCAGGGCACAACACATAAGTTGAAACCAAGGTTGTTCATCAAGTTGTACTCTACTCCAATATCTTTTTCCTTCTGTCAGAGTCTTCTCTTAGAATTATACCATTGCTAAGTATTATCTATTCTCTGAAGTAGTATACTACTCCGTTCTGGAGTATAATTCTATTTATAACTCCACTCTTCCATCCTCTGTAATTCTGTTCTTCACAAGTACAAGACTTGCCAATTAACCAGAGAATACAGTTACAACCTAAGACAATGCAGTAAAAACATTATATTATTGACTCAATCTAAAAGAAAAAAAGAAAGTTAGCAATTCAAAAGAAAAAAACTAAAAGAAACTTACTTTTTGGGTATCAGAAACCACAAAGAGAGTCTTGAGGACATCTAGCATTATGAATTTAGAATGGGACTACTATTATTATCAACTATGGAGTAACAACAAATAGTTGATCCAAGAATTAATAGATAACAATAATACTATAGAAGGAAATGATGAAATCAATAATAAAAGTTATTTATAATATTTATGCAAGTATAAAAAACTCTTGGACTTTAACAAAGGTATTTGACTCCTAGTAAAAATATTAAATAAACCTTAGATAATAATATGAGCATTAATAGTTTATTTATAAATCTCTTTTTTTAAAAGAAGAATCTTTGAACTTAGTTATTTATATATACTAACTCAACTAGTCATTTCTAGTTACTTGGATACTTCCTAGATAGTAACACCTGTAACACTAGAGGCTAGTATAAATAGAGGCCAGAAAGAACAAGAACAACAAGTTTTTTTTTGTGGTTTTTGTATAAAACTCCTTACTCTTGAAACCCTGTACTCTCTTGAAGTCCTTGAATTACTGTACAGAGTGCAACTAAAAGTCTTACTGATATAGCAACTTAGCCTGAGACAACTTAATCACCCTCCAAGTCTGAGTTAACAAAAGGAACTTAATAAAGTTCCTATTTTCTGTACACTACTTATACAATTACTACATGGTCTGTGCACTACTTTCCCATACCTATTATGTGACTTGTTATGTGACATGACCATGTGACTTTCCATTCATGTGACTGTGACCATATGACACTTGTGATATGACACTTTCCTGCACTTCTTCCTGTGTAGTAAAAGAAAAAGGAAATGAAAAGAAATAATGACTTAGCCATTTTGCCAAGTCATGGCAACTGATAGGGATCAAAAGTGAGATCTCTAACAAAGGTAAAAACAAATTAAAAAAACAAAATCTCCAAGATGTCTCACAATTGTGTGCTAACAAGTACCAGGGAGATTATCAAACAAAAGAGAGCTTTTTTAAAAGAGGGAAAGAGAAGAAACAATAACAAAATAACAAATGGGAGAAAGTTGGAAGAACTGTTTTTAAGTTCTACTTGAGAATACTCTTACTATAGTAGGATCTTGAAGACATATGTTCATCTTGTGCCATAATACTTACCTAGTCTAGTAGTCTAGCTTGCCATTAATATAGCAGTACTACCTAGAACTCCTGTGTCTTTGTGCAAGCTCTACTTCAACTGACTATATAGTTGAAAGCTTATTCCAAAAATGTGTAGTAAGTGGTTAGCTCCTAGCATAAGCAAATGCTCCTTTGACATTTGAATCCCTCTCTGAGAGACTGTTTTTGGTAATTGAAATTAAGAGAAAAGCTTAGAATAAATACTTAATCACTCAAATAACTATTAAGCTCTAGAGCAACAAAGAGAGATGATGGAGAAAGAATCTCTTGTTCCTTCTGTGCCCTAGAGTATTTTATTAGGATTACAAAGCAAAGATACAACAAAAGAAAAAGAAATAAAGAAAACTTCCAAGATGGTAAGGGTAAAATGATAAACTGATATCTTTTCCAATCACTTGGCTACCACTTTCTACTCCTCTAATCCTTCTTCTGGGATTTCTTTCTGAACAATATATGACTCTTGAGCCTCTTGAGAGACAGTAAAAAAAGGTGTCAATCTTGAGCCAACTTACTCTCAAGCACATTGTTTTTATTGTTCCTCTCTTTTACCTTTCTCCTTAACTTCTTTATCTCTCCTTCTATCTCTTCTATAGCTCATTGCTTCTCTGAGTCCCAATTTTCTTCTATTTTGTTTATGATATATCCCTCAAGTATGCTTTGCCTTGCTAGTTCTTCCTATGATTAGCCATCAAAGATAATGGCTCTGATCTAATGGTAACCTAGATGTCTAAATAAGTAGTGGTCTACTGAAATATAACATTATTCTATTGGAAATAGATCTCCTAAAGTTCTTTCTACTCTCAAGAGTACTCTAGAGAGGAACTTTGTTATAGATTTGTTATGAAAGGCCTAGGCAAATTTCTATGAGGTCTCTATAGTAGTGATCATAGCCACTACTCTGCTACTCAAGTGGTATACACAAGTTTATGACCAGGCTTTTAGTGGTTCTAGCTGGGGAGTCAAACTTATCTCTTGAGCCAATTATCTTAGTTATAATAGTTAAAAATGTCACTTATTTTATCTAAATAGCTGTTTAGCATGACAACAGTTAGTTAAAGTAAAGCTTACACAAGGGTATAAAAGTTCTAGGTAGTTCTGTTGTATTGACAGTAAGCCAGACTACTAGACTAGACTGAGAAGGGTAGTGTTATAATGCAAGATGAATATGTGCTTTTAAGATTTGGATTGGTGAGAGTTTTCTTGAGTAGATACTAAAAACATTTTTACTTTCTAGGTTTCTATTAAATATTCTTTATCATTTACCTTTGTAAGCTCTTTATTTTTTTGATTTATCTCCCCAGTGCCTACTTGTTTGTATACAACTATGAAGCAGTTCAGAGATTCTGTCTCTCTAACCTCACATTTATCCTTGTTAGATTTCAATCTCTATTATCAGAAAGGCTTGGCTAGGTACATACTTAGATTGCATTATATCCATAAGATTCAGTGTTAGGAGTATAGACAAGAGGACAACTAAGTATAGAGGGTCTATAAGTAATCAACTAACTGTATTTTCTAGTAGAGCTTTTGTCATAGTATGTAAAGAGTAACACCTTAGGAAAGATATATAATGAGGATCTAGAACAATCTTACATTTATTATCAACAATACTTATTTTATTTAAAGCTGTATATAATTTCTAATACCCTTTTGTTAACCTTTTCTTCTGCTTTATTCTCTCAAACCTTTAGTATATAATTGGAAGCTAGTACTATCTTTTATTTTTTGTCCTAGTATACAATTCCCATTTTGCACTCCTACACTGGTATACTATCTACTTTATGCAAAAGAAGTGGTTAGCAAGCTCCATCACATATATCCTGATGCTCCCAAAACCCAAGCATCAGATATGTGAGAACCTAGTAAGAAAAGACAACAGCTATGAGAACACAGCATAGAAAGAGGAAAATAATATTAGAGACAAAATGCATATTAATCATTAATTATAACATTATATAATACTCTCTTATATTACTTGCTTAGATAATTCTTTCCTTAGTCTTAAATCTACAATATTGGTATATTGTCCTTGAGTTCCAGTGTTATTCCTTGACAATAAGTATAGGACAAGGAGATAAAATGGTATGACTAGCAAGATCTCAGACCAGAAATACAATAGCTCAAAAGACTACCCCAATGTTTTGAACTTTTGGTTTATAACACAACACTGAACAAGGATTTAATTCCAAAAAATAAATCACTAATATACAAACTTTATTCAAACCTATCTCTGCAAATATTTTGCTTGTTTACATAGTCTCAATAGTACTTAAAAGCTCTTAAGAAGACCTTTTGAATAGTGCCCAAGATGTCTTAACACTGTCACAATAGTGATACCATGATGTGCACTGTATGTACGTCACGTACATACATAGATTAGTTACCTTACTATCAACTACTCTAGAACCTTCCAAATTATTTAAGTAATTCCATCTATTGTAATTACCTTAGTTTCGTTCTCTCTTAGATGGACTCCACTTTGCTTGACACTCTCATTCTTTCTCCTCTTAAAAATATAATTCTATTGCAAACCAGAAGGGGCAAGTGTAGAGGTGGGCACAACTTGTCATTAAGGCCAAGCCCCCTAGAGTAAACTTCTCTCCCAGAGTCATTCCTGATAGTAGAACAAAACTACTAACTTCTATACTATTTTCCTCCTCCAAGAATATCTAGTTATGTCCTGAACTCTAAACCCAGACTCTCAACTGGAATATCACCTGAGAAGAGATGTTGCCTAGTCTATTATCCCCAGAGACTTCACAGTAACCCCTATAGAGCGCTCTCTTACTGTCTTCCAAGCCCAAAATCAATGACTACTCTCATAGGAGCCAACTGATAACATAGCTGAAAAAGCAGTCCCAGAGGGGTAGAATGTACTCTAGATAGTCACAATGAGCAACCAGATCATCTACATTGAAGAGGCTGTTTATGCTAGGGGTTTTCTTGTTTTCTTTTCAAATTGAAGTTCCCCAACTACTGTCTAAGTAGTGGTAAATATAAAAGAATATAGTGTGTGATCTCCTAAGAAAAGCACCCTAGTTGACACTATGTATCAGCACAGTGTCCCTCATGCAAATTTGTGGGGAAATGAATTCAGAAGTTGAAGGTAAAAGGAAGTTGTAAAAGTAAAATTCTGCTGATGTATTGTGGTAGCAGTGATGTTCAAAATTCAATTCTCGATTCTAGACTGCTGTCTGGGCCCTGTGCCTAAGTTTTGCCTATCTGGTACCACTCTAATGCTCTGTTCCAAAGTTGTTCTCACAGTAGTACTTTTTGGCTATGTGATCAGACTATCCTCACAGTAGTACTCTTGACTATGTGATCAGATATGAGACTTTGAATCCTCCCTGTATAACTTGACTCCTTAGCAATACTAAATTCTGTTTTAGAGCTCCTATGACATTGCCCCTGCAGCTAAGTCACTTATCCTGTAGTCTCTTTGGTTTGACTCAGTCTTGAGTCAAAGCAACTGAATCACTGATCTGATCACTCTAAAATTAGATTTCTACTTTGAAAACCCAAATAAAGGAAAGAGACAACCAAGATTGCTTACCCTCTTTCTACTAAGTGGAGATTTTTGTAGGTTTAGAGAAATACAAAAGAAATATATGAAAAAAATAGAGAAAATAATCAACCCAGTCATAATCTATTATTACAACAATTGTTCTGGTAGTAATAGAGAATCCTGTACTTCCTTGTCTTTTCTCGATTATTTCCTATTAGTTTTGCTAGGTCTGCTCTACTCTTACTGAGTTACTGGGTTGCCTATCCCCAATCCTGCAGCAGTCTCCCTTTTTCTCTGGCTTATCTTGGTGATTTGGGACCTGAATTTTTTCTTTTCTTGTCTAGTAAGTTTCAGATATTGTTTTCACAGCTCCCTGAGGCTCTTTGTTACTCCTTTGTTTCTGATCATGATAGATTAGTTTGGATGTGCTCCTATTCTTAGCCATCACTGATCAAGTGATGCCTTGGCTATTCTTATTTCCTGCTGGGCTGCCAGTTCTATTCCTTTGTGATAGATATCTCTCCAGACTTTTCCATATGAGGCTTTTTTCTCCTAACTAAGCTGCTATTCTTGGCAATGATGCTATGGGGCTGTAGGCTCAACTCCACTGGTTCTCGAGTGATTGGCCTGTTATTGGTAGTGACCTTATATCCCCAGGTATACTGCTATATAGTTAGGTAGCTAGTTTTTTAGTAGTAAAGTCCTCTATATCTTCTTTGCTATCTAGCAGATAATTTTATCTTAGTCCTGTTTTTAGGGTGTGAAGTCGTGAAATTTGTTTAAATTCAGACCTGAGTATATTTTGGACCTCACATCACCTAACCCAAAAGAACGAACTCTGGATCTGAATGACAGATTGCTAAGCAGCATTTGACAACCTCAAAGAAGCATTTACTACAGTGCCCATACTGGGACACTGGGATCTCTAGTCACTGATAATCCTGAAGACCAATACCTTTGACTGTGCCCTAGCAGCTATTCTTTCTACTTGGTCTAACAGTAAGGTTCGCCCAATCACCTTCCACTTGAGAGCCTTCAGTGCAGTAGAAATTAACTATAACATTGTTATGCTAGACAGCCATTTAGGCAAAATAAGTGACTATTTTTACCTTAATAACAAGAATAACTGACTCGAGAGATGAGTTCAGCCTCCCAGAAATGTTCTCTAGATGCTCAGCTATGAACTTGAGCACTTTGCTTGAGTAGCAGAGTAGTGGCTGTAACTACCACTACATATACCTCATAGATGCTTGCCCAGGGGCCCCATATTAGATTTATAATAGATTTCCCTTCTAGAGTGCTCTCAAGAGTAGAGGTAAACTTCAAAGATCAAGCTTTACTAGAGTGACATCATACCTTAGCAGCTGGCAGCACTATTTTCAGAAGAGTTACTATCAGATCCAAGCCATCATCACTGATGGCTAATTATATCAAGATCAAGAGAGTCAAGTCAACACTGTTATACTGCAAACAAATTTTTCATGGAAGATAACATTTGATATACTTTATACCAATGGATTCTTAATTAGAGTTCACTCTAGAACTCTTTCTATAATCCTCAGAACATAGTACTATATGATAAAGACATTGAGCAGGTGATAATCAACCTAGAGCTCGTGCTGATATCTTGAGAGGCAAATAGGATGAGCTAGCATTGGGTCACTAAGAAAGTTACTAAAAGACTATGCTTTAGATTTACCTTTGAATAGACTAACTTAGAAAGATGGCAGATTTGTACTTTAGAACTAGTATTACTCAGATAACAAACTTAGACTGATAGACTTTGTGCTTGTACATAAGCATTGATGGCATCAGATCAATTATATTTAGATAAATGACCTCTAGGATGCGACTTGAAGATACTAGACATTGATTGGGACTTACTAACTGTTTAACAGGTAATCAAGGAAGTCTAAATTACAAAGCAGCATTAAGAGAATGATAGGAGAAGGAAGAATATTCTAGAAGGAAGTGGCGATGAAGACATATTATTATTGATAAGGACTTAGTGAGGGGATACATTATTATAAAGACAGGAGAGAGACATGTCATCAGTAGGATTTTGGAAGGACTTAGGACAGAAAGGAGTTGAGGGAATTCTAAAAGTAGTAATAGTTTCCTTTTTATATTTTATTCCTTGAGTTTCAGGGCTTTGTAATAACTTTAATATAGTATCTAGGGCAGGATAAAAAAGAGAGAACCTCTTGGTACTTACCTCCATCATCACTGCTTCTGGAATTGTAAAATGTAAAACTATTAAGTGTAAGAGTTTGGAGTCAGTAGGATATCTTGAGCAGAACACAGAATATACCCAGAACTTGATCTAGGGAGGAATAGCAGATGCAACTCAGGCAGGTTTTGGAGAGGACAGCAGGCTGGGAAAGCTTGGCTAGGTACACACTTGAATTGCATTATACCTATAAGATTTGGTGTTGGGGGTACAGACAAGGGGGCAACTGAGTATAGAGGGTCCATGAGTGATCAACTAACTGTATCTTCCAGTTGAGTCTAGTCATAGTGTATAAAGGTTGATACCTTAGGGAGGCTATGCAACGACGATCTAGAGAGATCTTACAATTCTTTCATAATAACCAACATATATTTTACTGGAGCTACATATAATTCTACTTTTCTAATTATTTATAAACCTTTATCTTTGATTATCTCCCCTTGGACCTTTAGCATGCAATTGGGAGCTGGCATATCATTATTTTGTTTGTCCCAGTATACAATTTCCTTTTGCACCCTTTCAATGTGAAGTCACATCGCAATCACAGTGGAAGGAAACTAGATCTTAGAGAAGTGGGATGATATAGAAGATATAGTGAGAAGAGTAAGGAAGTTAGGGAAAGAGGTAGAAGAGAGGTCTGATAAGGACAATGTGCTCGAGGGCAAAATGACTTGAGATCGCCATCTTTTTCTACAGTCTAGCAAGAGGCTCAAGAACCACCTATCATGCAAGAGAGAATTCCTGGAGTAGGGTTAGAGGAGTGGGGAGTGGTTACCAAGTGTTCAGGAGAGGTGCTGCCTTATCATATTAGCCTTATTATGTTTGGGAATTTGGAGGTTTTTGTGAGGGTGACCAGAGCAGAGCACTCCAGGAGATTTCTCAGTTGAATTATAGTCTATGAAATATGTTACAACCTACCTCCAGGAGATTCCTCAGAGAATTAGATGAGGCTCCTGGAGGGAATAATCTACATTATATATATTACAGTGTCCTCTCATCCCTGCTTTTGGTAACCAGGGTCTGAATAATGAAAGTATGTTAGGAGGCAACAGAGTGCACTTGGAACAATGGAGGTAAGACCAAATATTACATAGTAATATTTGGTCAGCTGCAGAGTCACTCCAGAGAACTAATACAGGCTCTGGAGTTATGTGTGAGGGGTTCCCTTACAGTTTTCTTTGTCTTACTTTTTTTGTTGTCTTGTTGCTTTGTAATCCTAATAAAATACTCTAGGGTACAGAAGGGCACTCAAGTATCATACCCCCATCATTATCCCTTTCTGTTGCTCTAGAGCTTAATGGCTATTTGAGTGACCAAGTTTCTATTTTCTAAGTGTTCCTTTTTACTTTCTAAAACTACCAAACCTCTCCCTCAATAGGAATTTAAGCCCCAATAGACTTGGGCATTTGCTTATGCTAGGAGCTAATCACTTGCTATATGTTTTTAGAGTAGGCTTCCAGTTGTATGGTCAGCTAAAGAAGAGCCTACATGACAGCATAGGAGTTCTAGGTAGATCTGCTATATTGATGGCAAGCTAAACTACTAGACTAGGTAAGAGCAGTAGTGGCACAGTGCGAGACAAATGTGCATCTTAGAGCTCTAATTACAGTGAGATTGACCTCAAGTGGATTCTTAAAATCTCTATTACAATTTGTTTTAGTTATTCAAGTATTCCCCCCTTTATTCTCCCTCTTTTTCAAGCTCTCTTTGTTCATTTGATTATCTCCCCAGTGTCTACTTGTTTAGTGCACAATTGTAAAATATCTCAGAGGTCCTACTTCTTTCATTTGTTATCACCTTTGTTTGTGATCAATTCTCTTTGATCCCCATTAATATGCATGATAAGGAGTTATTAGCTATCGTCAAAGCCTTCAAGAAATGGTGACATTACCTTAAGAAAGTTGCTATAAGAGGATACCCTAGGGAAAGGCCTAGACTCCGAGTTAGCTCCTATCTAAAGGGCTAACCTAACTTGGTAAGTTGGCTTCCTACCCTTTTTACCTTCTTGTCTATCTCTGCCTTGATGTGCCTGTGCATCTATAAATAGGACAGTGATATTATTAGTTAGTGCTCATGTGACTGCAGCACATGGACTATCAGTTTTAGTATATAAGACTGCTTGTGTAGTTAGATCTAGCTTCACTCGAATATCACCTCAGCTTCCAGGACCATTACCTACCTCTAGGGTTAAGTCATCTTTGAGTGCTTGCCCTAACAGTTGCTGTCCTGGTGGAGGTGTATATCGATCATAAAAACCTCACATACTTTTCTAAGACCAAAACACTCTCCTAGTGTCTAGCTAGGTGATCAGAATTTCTCTCACAGTTTAATCTGTCTATCAAGTTTTGGCTGGAAAAATTGGAAAAGAAACCAGATACCTTGATTAAAAGGTGGGACATTTATGGAGATGACCCATTGCAGAACCTTCCAGCCTAGAGGCTAGTCTTTGCTTAAACTTAGTTAACACTCTTTGATATAGACTTGGAAAGTCAGCCTCTAACCTTGCAGGCAGCTATTGTAACTGATCTTCAATTACTTATCTCTGACATTAAGAAGGCCCAGAAGTCAGACCAATCGTATATAAACTCTTTAATAAATAGAGAAACAACAGACGATCCTCATTGGACTAGGGATGAGGACGGCATATTGTACTATGAAGGACAAGTCTTCATACCTGACACTGGCAATCTTTGGCTACAAGTACTCAAAACTAAGCATGATCATATATTAGCAGGCTACCTAGAATAGTCGAAGACCTACTAGCTAGTATGCTAAGATTTCAACTAGCCAAATTTTTGAGAATTTGTGTTAGACTACATCCAGTATCATGCCAGATAACCATTTAGGCAAAATAAGTGACAATTTGCACCCTAATAACAAGAATAACCAGCTTGAAAGAAGAGTTCGGCGCCTAGAGATGTTTTCTAGATGCCCAGTCATGAACTCAAGCATCTTGCTTGAGTAGTAGAGTAGTAGCTTTGACCACTGCTACATATACCTCATAGACGCTTGCCCAGGCACCCTGTATTGGATTTCCAATGGATTTTCCTTCTAGAAGTGTGTCATAACTTGGCAAAACAACTAAGTCATTATTTATATTTTCTTTTCTTTTCTTTTATCTTGGACTTACTACACAGAAGGGAGTGTGGGAAAGTGTTATATCACAAATGTCACACAAGTCACAGTCACATGACAGGAAGTCACAGTATCACATTACATTGATGTCACATGATAAGTGTAGGAAAGTAGTGCACAGACCATATAGTAGTTGTATAAGTAGTGTATAGAAAATAATGGGAACTCTATTGAGTTCTCTTTGTCAACTCAGATAAGGAGTGGAATTAAGTTATCATGACTAATACTTAACCCTAAGTTAAGGTAACTTAGGAATAGAGTACTTTAGGTTTAGAAGAAAACTTAATAAAGTTCTCAATCAATTATACTATACTATATATATAGTTAGACTATTTGTCCTTGTTTAATTTACAAGTGTCTACTATTTACCAGTTTTATTCCAGTCTATGTTATATTCCTTAGATCATGGTCAAAATGACTCATGACATATCATATGCTACTATCTATTGTTCTATATATGGTAGTGCCTTTGTACTTAGAATAGCAATAACTTAATCATATAGAGGCTGTTCTTTGTTTTAATAAAAAACAGATAAGTATCTATGGGTAATTAATTAAGTTTATATACAAACATTGAGGACTTCATATCTCCATTAATATTAATCACCTTGAGGTTGTTCTAGGCTCATTTTAAGTAGTATGAAAAGGACTTCTGACCCTAGAAGCAAAGCATAGATTATAGCAGTATCTGAGATATTGGTAATTTAATATGTAGTACTATAGTGGTTATTTACTAATTTGCCTAATAGCTCAGCTAATATTGATTGCCTTGAGACATATTTAGTATAGATTAAAAGGTCTTCTTTTGGTCTTCTTAAGGGCTTTTTAGTACTGTTGAGACCATAGAGATCATCAAAGAATTGGTAGAAATAGGTCTAAATAAAGTTTGTAACAAGAATATAGAAAAGAATTACCTGGTAGATTTATAGTGAGAAAATTGTTTGGATGGTTAGACAAAAGGTATAATGAGAAATATTGGACCAGACTATAGAGAAATTGGAAACAATGGAAAGGAGAATAGGTAAGATGTCAAAAAACAATAGAAATGATCAAAGAAGTAGATAAAGAAAAGAATTCAAAGTAAAAGTATAAAATAATGTGTTTCAGAAGTTATCTATGAAGGTAGATGACTGTATATTTATCTGTAAGATTGTCACAAACTTCATTCACCCATATCTCTATCAATTCTTCAACGATTCTCATGGTCTCAATGGAACCCAAAAGCCCTTGAAAAGACCTTTTGATAGATACTAGTCACATCTTGAGGCAATCAATATTGGTCAAGATATCAGGCAGATCAACAGGTAACTACTATAGTACCATTTATTAAATTGCCAATATCTCAAAAACTGCCATGATTGATGCTTTGCTTTTAGGCATCAAAGAAGCCCTTTTCATACTGCTCAGACTGAGCCTAAACAGTACTAAGGCAATTAATATTTGTGGAGATATGAAGGCCTCAATGTTGTCACAGCAAAATAAATTGAGCACAGGGGAAAAGAGGAAAAGACAGAAAGACTTAATTAAAATGTAACTACAATTCTATATTTATATGTAAATATCTGAAACAAATGCTCCAGTAAATGGAGTTTCCAAGACAACTCAATGTTATTCTATAACAAGAATATCACTTCGCGACAAATGTTTGCACATAGATTTCATTAATTATCCATAGATAGTCATCTATCCTTTTCTTAGAACAAAGGACAGTCTCCATAAGTTATCACTATATTAAGCATAAAGGCACTACCATATGTAGAACAATAGGTAGAGCATGTGATAATCTGTTCTAGTGCACAGACCATCATAATTCTGTATATAAGGACTCTCTGTCTGAGGATTAGACCTCAGACTTAACAATATCTTTTGTTACTCATCTAACTTCACATTTTTGAACTCTTTAAAGTATCAAAGCACCCATCACAAATAGTAAGTGACCATTTGTGATAAGAATAATGTGTCTAGAGTATGATAATTAGTCTCAGTATTGAGGTTAAGAAAGACAATCTCATCTCAAAAGTCATTTATGAAGGTAGACGACTGAGAGAGCTACTGCATAGTATTTAATGTTATATAAAAATGTAAAACAGCTATAAGAGGATCACTCATAGGCAACCCCTAATCACACTAAGCATGAGTGGTGAAGGCAAACTTAAGAAGGAACTATGGATAGCCCTGGAGTTCCAATTAATATTGAGGTAAGATATTCTACTATACATCACTAGCTAGATATACTAGACTAGCTGGTCCATGCACCTATCGCTAAGGGAACACAGATCAGGACACTAATAACTACCATACCTAATAAGACTACATAATACTAACCATGGCAACAAGAACAAGAGGGAAGAGAACTATGAATAGTGGGCTCCAAGGATCTGAGGGCAAGCTAGATAATACTCACCCATACCAGGTTACCTAAGCTGTCCTAGAGCATCCCCTTACAACAGCTCCAGTTATCTGGCTGTTACAGATTAGAATGAAGAAGTTGCATGTTATTATAATAGAACAACAGTACAAAGAATAAAGCTAGTGTCTATTCCAGAAATTCTACCAATATGCATAATTCCAACTTCAATAAAAAGAAACAAAAATTTGGGAATGGACTGAAGAAGACAACAATGAGAATATAAGGGACTTCTATGACAAATTATAGAAATATCCTTGAGACAAGGAACCTTGAGAGGGGGGATGTTATGACTTGGCAAAATGACTAAGTCAATATCTATTTTTCTTTTATTTTTCTTTTCTTTTCTTTTAGTTTCTAAAGATTGGATATGCAAGAGAGTCAAGTGAAAAGAAATGCATGGGACAATATAAATAGCAACAAATACTTGAATGTGTATAAGTAGTGTACAGTAATTGAACAAGAACTCTATTGAGTTCTCCTTGGACTAGGAGTGGGACTAAGTTATCACAACTACATCCTTACATGCAGATACTAGATAGCATATACCTAAATCTCCCACTAAGGTGTAGACAACAGTCGTTCAGCTCCAATTTACAACAGATTGAGCAAAACAGGAGAACAAACCAAGCCTGTGAAGCATTGCTTGAGGGTAAGGTTGATGGGAGCAACTGAAAAAACATAGGTGTGACTTTTGTGACAGATTTAGTGGACAGCCAAGATCAATTGACAGCATCACTCAGCTGGCGAGTGGACAGCTGATTGTTCATATGATGCAGTCATTTATCACTACATTTGTGATACAAAGCAGTAGCCAAAACAGGAAACTCATCTCTGCCATTCAATTCTCGATTTAGGACAAGACAAAGCCACAGCCGGATATGGATATCGTTCTTCGGCGGTTATCCTTACGAGAACGAGAATAATGGAGTCTCTTATATAGTGTATATTAGAGAGATATCCACCTTCCATTGCCTCTTACTAGGTACCGACGCACATCGCTGTTAGGACGTCCTCCAACCCAACTTCCGGAGGGAGATCACAGAATGGCAGCAGCGTCATACCCCAATTGGGTCTTTACCCTGTTTTCAGGTATTGGATTTATTCTTTGCTGTATCCCATTGCCGTGGCATCTAAAGGGTAAGTATTCTCCTCTGTGCTTGATGCCTGACCTTGACATGTGGTGTCTCAGCTTGGAACACGGGAACATGTCTTTACATGGTTTGGTCAGGCCTAGGTTGCCTTGGACTTTGCATAAATTCTATCGTATGGAAGGGTAATACGAACGACTGGGCTCCTGTCTGGTGTGATATCTGTGAGTTTGAAAAGGTGTTCTACTGAGATATTGAAGCCATTAATCGTATTTTTCTAGTTACAAGAGTCTTAGTCATAGGCAACTTTGGAGTTTCAGCTGCTATGCTCTGTAGCAATCGCCGCATTTACCTCATTGCTTCAGTACGAAAGGTCACCATTTCGAGGGCCGAAAGGCGGCGTCAGGTGGTGGTTGATCTAGCAATTTCTCTCGGCTTTCCTATCGTCTTGTTGATCTTGCGTAAGAATCTTGTGTTTATAAACAACTGAGTAACGCCTCAAATTTATTTCAGGATATGTTTATCAAGATGTGCGATATCTCATTCTTGAAGACATTGGATGCCTCAACTCCACATATCAAACCTGGGTTGAGGTCATCCTCAACCCAATTCCTTGTCTTGTACTTAACATCATCACTGTTATATACGCCATCTTGAGCTTCCGTGCCTTCCGCAGAATCCGTGCCCAGGGCAAGGGCATGTTGTCCTTTCATTCCAGCTTGACCGACAGCCGCTTTATCCGTCTCATGCTCCTTGGTGCAATAGTTGCGATTTGTTCGATTGCAATCCTGATATATGCTTTCTATAGCGACTTAAGCAAAGGAATTAACCCGTGGACCAACTTCAAGGAGCTTCATGCCGATATTTCTCTCGTGCCCCAGTACTCAGCCCAAGTATGGCGCTCCGGCTCGGATGCTTCTTCCATTGAATTCAGTCGGTGGATATGGATTATCTGTGCTTTGGGTTTTTTTGCCTTCTTCGGTTTTTCTGATGAAGCCATAAAGCATTACCGCTATGCCATGAGTTTAACTGGGAACTATGTTGGAGTTTCTTCTGGAAGTTTTGGCAGTCATTCCTCATCCTCAAGGTATGTCATCTAATCAATTATCTTGATCATCTATTTACCATCGTAGGTCCAAGAGTGGTGTTGAATCATGCTCGGGCTTACACCGAGGCTCCATGCCTGAATTTTCCAAGGAAAAAGCTATATGCAAAGAATTTCCTGCCTCCGACGTGGAGAGTTCTAATGCACCTAGCACGTTGTCGTCTCCTCCTTCTAAACGAAAGTGGATGTTCTTTAGCGGCATGTCCCGTTTTTTGAAGAAGAAATCCGACCAAGAGCTTCTCAAATCGAATTCCCAGTGCAACGAGGCTGTCCTTCCTGATGTCAATCACATTCTCCCTGGTAGATCCAGCGATAACATTTCGACAGCATCTACTTCGTTCGCTAGCGAATCCACGGACACGCGCTCAGGAGCCATGACGTCTGTTCCGGTTGATCCCCACGGACACACGCATGATATTGTTTAGGATTTTTGATTCCTTGTATTTCTCTGTCAGAATCAGGAGGTCAGCGATGACCCCCTTCGTATTTATTTCTCCAGATCCTTTTCAGCTGTAGCCCTAGTTTTGCGTTTCGTATTTTTGATATGTATGGTAGCAGTGATCACTGCAGAATAGATGTTTTGACAGCGATAACATCAACTGACGATGATTAAGGGTGCTCAAATCCTATAAGCAATTGCCCATTTTCAATAACTCTCTCACATCTTTCAATGCGTGTCCCAAAACCCTTCAATGTTGAGAACATTGATAACATGTGAAAAACTAGTCACGTTAAGAAGCCTGGAGTTTTTGAACCCAACAGTAATGCTATTCCGGGAACAATAGCACAAATACAAGAACTCATGCCAACAATCACAGAACTGTTGCAAGCAAAATATGATAGAATTGAAAGGAATCCCATGTCAGGACACACGTAAGTCATAGATCAATCAGCATAGCCTCCTTTCTCTCCTCACTCTGCATGACCCCATTATGTATCGTTGTATCGTACATCGGCGCGACAGTCGGCACATGTGGAAATTGGGGAAGACTGCTTGGTACTTCTTGGTGCTGATGCTGTTGTTGGAGAGGTCGCTGCTGTTGCTGCTGTTGATGGTAAGGAGATTGAATTTGATGCAATGTAGGCTGGAAACCTGGATGAGTGACTGTGCTACTTCTTCGCAGGTGTGCACCTTGCTGATGTTGAGACGTCGAAGCGTAGCTTACTGGCGGCCAATGATGTGTATTCTGCGATGACATTTGAGACTGAGATTGAGGTGTAGAAGCTATCGCCGCCATCAATGGAGGCGCCGGAGCATAAACCTGGTTCTGTGGATGATAAGGAGGGGATACAAGCGACTGTGACCTCCGTTGTATCGGAGGTGAGCCCACAGATTGTGTGGCAGAGACTGGGCTTTGAGGCTGATTGTGCCGCTGCATAAGTTGTTGAGGTGAAAGAGCATATTGCTGAGGGCTGATTTGTGATGTAGGTGGTACTGGTATCCATTGGTTGTACTTATTTGAGGAGGAAGGT
>Ga0153968_1000066_pt1 | contig 16630 bp, 12 predicted proteins | sample TSGA052MetaG_FD_104729 | JGI IMG/M metagenome (GOLD analysis project Ga0153968, IMG submission 104729) | Attine ant fungus gardens microbial communities from Georgia, USA - TSGA052 MetaG | ecosystem: Host-associated > Fungi > Mycelium > Unclassified | place: USA: Georgia, George L Smith State... | reverse complement strand
TAGTCTGAGGATTAGACCTCAGACTTAACAACATCTTTTGTCACTTGCCTAACTTCGCATTTTTGAACTCTTTAAAGTATCAAAGCACCCATCACAAATAGTAAGTGACCATTTGTGATACAAGGATTCAAGGATAAGCTAAATGATACTCATCCTACTAGGTTATCTAAGTGATCCTAGTGCTGTCCCCTTACAGTGACCTGACTTACAACAGTGCAAATTAACAGTGAAGGAAGGGAGTACAGCGACCTGACACACAATATTGCTCACTGTGACACAGACCATTGTTAGAAGGGAGCAAAGCAACCTGATGGACAACACTATTTGTAGCTGCACAGACCATTGTAGGAAAGGAGCATAGCAGACTGACTTCAACACAAACTTAATAACACAGAATTAGTAGAGGGTTCAAGAAGGGCTGGAGGCCTAGATGAAAACCTCATAGAATATATGGGAGAATGTATTTTCAATGTATTTTCATGTGAAATAGTCTACCTTGAGCAAGGGATTGAGGGGTCAGATGTCTTTATTCAACTATCTCTTTCTTGTTATGATCTCGAACTCTGTATTAGAGATTTTAGAATATATATAACCAGGTCAAGACTATGTTATGAGGGCCTACCATATATACATGTACAAATATGTGTTATGTATGAGGTAGACATAAATAGTAGAAAATTGTTACATTATCTCCCTCCTAAGATCATATCCTCGCAATATTATGCCGCTAGAGAATTTTCTGTGGAAATGTAGCATGGGATATACATTATACCCCTGGATTTCACTATTAGAACCTACTCTAGAGACCTCCTACAAGCCCCAGACATAATCTAGACCCAAGACTGGGTACTTCTATTAGGTAGTTGCTAAGCTACCATATGCTAGAATAGCATATACCTTGGGAGGCAAGACTAATGAGCTAGCATCAGGTTTCTCAGAGACAGAGTATTAATGTTAATACTTTAGAACTCAGATGTTAAAGGATACCTCTGGAATGCAATATAATTTCAATCTAGAGTGGACTTAGACTAATATGATACCAAGACAACAGATCAAAAGTCTATCAATGGCTAATGATCCCATCACTACTGGACTCAGTCAAGAAGTGGACATGCTGTAGAGCAACAGGAATATTGATTACCTTTGTATGCACTTGCATATGTTTCTAGATCATATTCAGAGTAGAAGGAAGCTGGTTCAGAGATTAGAGAATGTCAGATAGAAGTGAAGTATGGAGGTGGAGTAGGAGCATATGGCCATGGCTAGTAGGCATGGAGGATAGGGAGGTGATATCTGCTATGTCCACATGACAATATCATAGAGAAGAGAAGTAAGAGAGGCTAGAAGAAGAAAGAGTTTCCTTTTTTATTTATTTTTAATTGAGTCTCATCAGTTTGTACTTTTAATATAACACTCAGAGAGCCCGAGAGAAAAGCAATAGAATCTTGACACCTGCCGCCATCTCAAGGGCTCGAGAGTCATTTTATAGCACTTTTCTGAGTTCTAAGTGAAGTAGTTGGGTTGTTGAGAAGACTAGAACTCTATATCCTACTTGGTCAAGAAACAAGATGCAGTGGTCGCTCAAACAATCTTCTATGGAGTAGCAGGCCTGAAAAGCCTGGCTAATTATTGACTCAGATCATATCACACCCATAAGGTTTGGTGTGGGGGTACAGATGAGGGCTTGATTGAGTGTGGTAAGGCCCATAATATAAGGGAACATCTAGGGTCATGCTTAGTGAGTTCTGAGGGTCTGTTCTATTAATGGTCCAGTGACAGATTGTATATCGCACTCCTATCATTCCTGATTTCTCCTGTCTGTGTCATGCAATACGATGCCTATTATTAGTTGTTCTAGGACATTCTGTGATTATAGGTCGGTTGCCATGGTGCTGTGTGCCTGACTATCTAGTATAGTATATATACTAGCAAGTGTATGTAGATATATCCCTACTTGAATCTCAAACTAGCTTCCAGGACTATCTACTAGCTTAAGGAGTGATCACCTACTGAGTAGTTCTCTTACACATGAGTAGTTTACTGACTACTTTGATAGTGAGCTTGTTACAGTGTATAAAGGTGGACACCTTAGGGACACTATGCGAGGAGGATCTAGATTGAGCTTACAATCCTTTCGAACATTTTTATTTTAATTATTATGCTAAGTTTCTATATTCTCTTTTTAATACCTTCATTCTTGATTCATTCCCACAAACTCTTTAGCATGCAATTGGGACCTGGTACCACATCTTTAGCTTGTACCAGGCTAATAGTCCCTTTTGCCCCCTTTAGCAATATCACTATAAGTCTTCCCTAGAATTCTAATTGAGGGCATTTTGGGGGCATCTGGGTGTTTCTGGTGGTAGTTTCGACAAGCTTGAGATGCTCCTTATATAACATTATAACAATCTTCCCAAGTCATCTCTTCTAGTGGTTGGCCCCTCCATTTCACTAGATACTGCAGTTATTTACCTCTCCATTGTAAATCCAAATGTCACAAACTTCATTTGGCTATATCTCCACCAATTCTTTGATGATTATCACGGTCTTAACGGCTACGGAAAGCCCTTGAAAAGACCTTTCAATCAATACCAGTCACACCTCGAAGCAATCAGTATTGGCTGAGATATTAGGCAGATCAACTGGTAACCACCATGGTACCATTTATTAAATCGCCAATATCTCGGAAACCGCCACAATCTAAGCTTCAGTTCTAGGCTCATCAGAGGCTCTCTTCATACCGCTCAGAATGAGCCTAGAACAACCTCAAGGCAATCAGTATCCGTGGAGATATGAAGGCCTCAATGTTTGCATATAGACTTCATTAATTACCCATAGATAGTCATTTGTCCTTTTCTTAGAACAAAGGACAACCTCCATATGGTTAAGTTATCACTATTCATAGCACAAAGGCACTACCATATGTAGAACAATAAGTAGTAGCATGTGATGATCTGTCCTAGTGCACAGACCATCACAATTCTATATATAAGGACTCATAGTCTGAGGATTAGACCTCAGACTTAACAATATCTTTTGTCGCTTGTCTAACTCTGCTTATAAGTACTTGAATCCATATCTCCATTCATCACAAATCAAGTAAGTGACCATTTGTGATACCAAAATTTTTTTTACTTCTTTAATCCTTTCCTGTCCTGAACTTGGTATCAAGATTGTGTTTGACTTCTCTACTTGTTATTTGAAGGTAGGTCTGAAGTATGGTTTTAGGGCTGATCTGTTAATAACTGTGTTATGACTTGGCAAAATGGCTAAGTCATTATTTATATTTATATTACTTTACTTTTCTTTTGGGACTTATTACACAGGAAGGAGTGTGGGAAAGTGTCACATTACAGGTATCATAGTCACATGAAAATGGAAAGTCACATGATGAGTGTGGAAAAGTAGTGCACAGACTATATAATAATTGTATAAGTAGTGTATAGAAAGTAATGGGAACTCTATTGAGTTCTTCTTGTCAATGTTATGACCTTGAGGAGTAACTCAGATTGCAACTTCAAGTAAAGACTTGAGGATGATATGAGAGTTGAGAAAGGAAAGGAATGATACAATTGGTAAAGCATAGGGAATACAGAAGAGTATCTACTGTATATATACCTATGTACTATGAGATAGTAACAAGAAGAATATATGGCAGACATGAGGTCTGCTGAGTAAAGAACATGCCCCACCAGTGAGGTGCTGACTGAGCTATTAGATAAATGAAGTAATATGAAGGAAAGAAGTAGTCTATGTGGTTGCTTCATAAACATCTGTATAAAATAAGGTTGATCGTTACAATACCTCCTTCTCAGAGTTCATGTTCTCATGAATCTTCTACAATCTTTCTTCTCCCATAGCATAGATAGCCACTGACTTTTTCTGTGGTCCCACAATATAACCATCATCTGCTGCTTCTGATATGAACCATGGTTCATATGGTGGTCCTCCTGCATATAGTGGTACTTTAAATCCCCTTTGTACTATTTCTGAGTTTTGCTTTGATTCAAGCAATCCTTTGACGATCTAGTTCCAATATCTAGAACTGTTTTCTCCATTTCTGCTGATGGTGTGATATCCAACAGATAGTAAGAAGCAAGTAATATTGGATGGAGCTTTGAATCATTTTAAACTTGTGATGAGATTGTTGATTTCTTCTGATAACTGTATGTTAGGATTTTCAGATGCTAAGACCATTGATTTATTGCTTGATAATGTGGTTGTGGATTTGTCATCTGTTAGTGAAGAGGAACATATTAAAATAACTTCTTCTTCTTCTTCTTCTTCTTCTTTGTTTTCCTTTGGTAGAACTATTGGTTTCACTTGTGGAAGTGAAATGAACTGATTAGTATGAGCAAATGATTCTTGTAATCCTTGAATATGACTGTCAATTGCTAGATGTCTGTGGTTTTGGCATGTTGTTAATTCATTCACCAGGTTGCATTGGATACTATGGAATTGTTAGGGTAAGATATCATACAAGATAAGCCTAAGTGTTTCTACCACTTCGTAGAACTGTATGGCAATAAAAGTATGCAAAAGGGAATTGCATACTGGGACAAACAAAACAATGATGTGCCAGCTCCCAATTGCATGCTAAAGGTCTGAGGAGAGATTATCAAAGTTGAAGATTTATAAGTAATTAGAGAAATAAAAATTATACACAGCTCTAGTAAAATATATGTTGGTAGTTGTTAAAGGATCATAAAATCTCTCAAGATTGTCATCACATAGCCTCCCTAAGGTGTTAACCTTTACACACCATGACAAAAGCTCCTCTGGAAAATATAGTTAGTTAATCACTCATGGACCTTCCATACTCAGTTGTCCCCTTGTCTGCACCCCCAACACTGAACCTTATGGATGTAATGCAATCCAAGTGTGCACCTAGTCAAGCTTTCCCAGCCTGCTGTCCTCTCCGAAGCCTGCCTGAGTTGCATCTACATCTTCTCTCTAGATCGAGTTCTGGGTATATTTTGTGTTCTTCTCAAGACACCCTACTAGTCCTAGTCTTCTTACTCTCAATAGATCCACATTTACGATTCCAGAGGCAGTATAGAGGAAGGTAGGAGTCAAGAGGTTCTTCTCCAATCCAACTGTACTCTGAATACTATATTAAAGATATTACAAATGGCTAAAACTCAAGAAATGAGATATAAAAAGGAAACTATTACTACTTTTAGGATTCCATCGACTCCTTTCTGTTCTAAGTCCTTCTAAAATCCCACTGATGACATAGCCCTCTTTTTTTTTTGTAATAACGTATTCCCTCACCAAGTCCTTCCTATCAAATATAACGCATCTGTTAGGGAACCACTCTGAGGCGATCTATCAAGGACGAAATTCCAGAGGAAGGAGATATAAAGTGATAGTTAGAAACTCTACTCCGTTCTGGAGTAATGTACAATATCGGAGAGGGATGTACTTAGTGATGATAGAAAGAAGACTCCAGCGGACTGTCAAGGACATCGGAGTGGAGAACGACTTATTGAACAACCTTGGCTTCAATTTATATGTTGCGCCCCGGTCTCTGGTCGTGAGGTTGGTTGCGTATTTCGGAGTGAAGGAAGTCGTCAAGACAGAGTTCCTAAGGAGTTGAGTGAAGGAGCCAGAGTGGACAAGATAAGATTAGGACCAGATGACGTTAATTTACAGACTGAGGAATTACACGGTAATTACTCAGTACTTATAGTAAGTGCGGAATAGGAGGAAAGTAGACTACTACACTATCCTACTATTATTAATTTTAGGAGGATTATTAGGAGAATTATTAGGAGAAAGAAATTACATAATTATCATATTTCCAGAATATGACACGATCATCCTTAAGCTAATGGATAGTCCCAGAAGCTAGTTTGAGATTCAAGTGGGGATATATCTATATATACTTGCTAGTATATATACTACACTAGATAGTCAGGCACACAGCACCATGGCAACTGACCTATAATCACAGAATGTCCTAGAACAACTAATAATAGGCATCACACTGCATGATACAAACAAGAGAAGTCAGAAACGATGGGAGTGTGATATACGATCTGTCACTGGGCCATTAATAGAACAAACCCTTAGAACTTACTAAGCACAACCCTAGATGTCCCCTTACAGCATCTTCATTGCTGCTTCCTTCTAGAATATTCTTCTGGCTTCCCTTATTATACTCTTAATGCTGCTTTGTAATTTGAACTTCTTCAAATATCTGTTAAACAGTTAGCAAGTCCCAATAAATGTCTAGTATCTCCAAGTTGCATCCTAGAGATCATTTATCTAAATATAATTGATCTGATGCCATCAATGCTTATCTACAAGCACAAAGTTTATCAGTCTAAGTTCTTCATCTGAGTAGTACTGGTTCTAGAGTACAAGTTTACCATCTTTCTAAGTTGGTCCATCCAAGAGTAGATCTAGAGCATAGTCCCTTAGTAACTCTCTTAGTAACCTAATGCCAGTTTATCCTATTTGTCTCTTGAGGTCTCAACATGAGCTCTAGGTCGATTATCACCTGCCCAATGTACTCATCGTATAATGTTACGTTCTGAGGATATAGAAAGGGTTCTAGAGCAAATTCTAATTGAGAATCCATTAGTATAAAGTGTATCAAATATTATCTTCCATGGAAAATTCGCCTGCAGTGTAACAGTGATGTCTATGCGATATCCTTTTCCAGCAAGTAATGTACCTGTTTCTGTATCTGCTATAGTATTGTTGATAATGTCAGCTATCCTGACTAGTTCTTTTGCTTTTTTTTCAAGTCCTGCCATAGCTTCAATGGCTTGAATAATGTGATCTATTTTGCTTGCCCAATCTTTGGTTTTATTGTTATGACATATGATTTTGTTATAGGTTTTCTGGTTCCAGGTAAGAGAGGCAGCAGTGGTAGAGGCATTGGTAGTAGCATTGGTGAAAAAAGACATGTTTGGGAGTATTTCTCAAATACTAATATGTATTTGAGATGTCGAAAAATGATCTTTAGCTCCCTTTTTTATAGATTTCGTCTTGAAGGCTACATCCAATAGTCTTGAATTACTTCTTTTGTATGTTCCAGATTTGTTTTTGCTATCCATTGATCATGTTCATTTTCATATCCTTTCTAGTATACTAAGAACTGAGTACCTCTTCTTTTTTTGCAATGTCCTCTGATTTCTTCTACTTGATATTCTTCTTCTTTATTAACAATGTCAGGTGGTGGTGCTGGATCCTTCTGTTGACTTGCAAACTCTGCCTTTTTTCAACGTGTTAACAGGTCTTCATTGAAAACATCATGTATGGCCTATCCTTCTGAAGGCTCTAGTCTATATGCTCCCTATCCAATTTCCTCTTTGATTGTAAAAGGTCTATATCTTTTCTGGTCCAGTTTCTTTGAGGGTTGGTTTGTTTAAATGTTCTTTGCCTCTAGCCACACTTGTTCTTCTATTTTGAGATCTTGTGCTTGTCGTCTCCTTTTGTCATATTGCCTCTTCATCGTGTTTTTTGTCCTTTTCATAGCTGTCCTTGCTTTTTCTCTTGTTGTTTTTATTTTCTTCAGTAATTCTTCCAAACTTGGTATCTCCATTTCCACTATTAGATTTTCTTTCCAGGGGTGTCTTCCATAGCTTACATAAAATGGGGTGTGTCCTGTTGCTGCATGTTCTTTGTCATTATATTGGAATTCTGCTGTTGCTAGCCATTTTGTCCAATCATCTTGTCTGTAGTTGATGTAGTGTCTTAGGAATACTTCGACTTCTTGATTAATTCTTTCCATTTGACTACCTGTTTGCGGATAATAGGCCATTGACATTGTTCTTTTGATTCCTAATGCTTTGCACAGTTCTTCTATGAACATTGATGCAAATTGAGGTCCTCTGTCACTAATGATCTTCTTTGGTATGCCATGTATTTTCCATATATTGTCCCAATATATTCTTACTACTTCACTTAAGAAGATTGAAGTCATTGTAGCCATAAGTCTGATCATCTTGGAAAATCAGTCCACAACTACCAAAATAGCATCTTTGTTTTATGATCTTGGCAGGGGTCCTATGACATCAATGCTGATTTCCTCCTATGGTGTTTTTGGTGTGGGTAAGAGGTGTAAAGGTGCTGCTTTCTTCATGTGTTGCACCTTGTTCTGTTGACATTCTTGGCATCCTTGAATATATTTTTGTACATCGTTGCATATTTCTGGCCACCAATAGTTTCTCTTGATTAATTCCATCATTCTGTGTTGTCCTGGGTGTCTGATATCTGGTGGATTGTGGTTGTCGCTAAGTATTTTGTCTCAAAGTTATCTGTTTCTTGGGACATAGATCTTGCTATTTATATAGACAATTCTGTTTTCTTTCTGTGATTGTCTGTCTTTTTTCTCCAACTATTTTGTTACTTCTTGTTCCCTTGTTTGGATTTTCTTGATTCATTCTTGTATTCCTTCTTCCATTACTTGTAGATGTTTTTTTCTGAGTAGTATGATAGGCGTTCCAACTTGGTTTGTTATTCATTGTACTCATAACTCTTCTTTGAGTATCTGGATATCTTGGTTGTCTTCTTTTGTGTCTAATTTCTCTCTTCTAGACAATATATCTGCTTTTGTATTTGTCTTTCCTGGGATATGTCATAGGGTAAAGTTGTAGTCTTGTAGTTTCAGATACCATCTTGCTTGTTGACTATTGAGTTTGTGTGGTTTTTTTAAAGTATTTTAGATTTTTGTGGTCTGTCCATACTTCAAATTTCTCGACTATGTTCAGTAGATATTGTCTTTATTTGTCTAGTGCTTCGACTATTGCTAGTAGTTCCTTGTTGTATATTTCATAGTTCCTTTCTGCAGGTGACATTATTTTTGATAGGAAAGTGACTGGTTTCCATTTGCCTTCTTGTTCTTTTGAAAGAACTCCTCTGATTGCGTATCCTGATATATCTACTTCTACCCTGAATTTTCCTTCTCTTCTGGGTAAGGCCAGTACTGGTTGCATGGTTATCATTTGTTTAATTTTTCAAATGTATTCTGTTCTTCTTCTGTCCATTTCCATTCATCTTTTTCTTTTAACAGTACTGCAATATAACTGAAATCTTTGATGAATCGTCGATAGAAGTTTGCAAAGCCTAAGAAACTTTCGACATCCTTTACTTTTGTTAGTGTTTTCTATTCCTTGATCACTTTGACTTTTTCTTCTTCTATTTGTACTTCTCTATTTCCAACCTGTACTCCTAGTATGGGTATTTCTGTGGTATTAAAATCACATTTTGACTGTTTGAAATACAAGTTATGTTTCTCCACTATTTTGAGGAACCTGATTGTATATTCTTCTAGTTCTTTTTCTGTCTTTGCTAGGATTACCAAGTTATCTATGTAGTTTGCAAAGCTTTCTTTATGTAGTAGTTCTCAGAAGATACTTGTTATCATCTGTTGAAATGTTCCTAGTGAGTTGCACAGTCCAAAGTATATCACTTTTGATTCGAATAGCCCTTTGTTTGTCAAAAAGGCTGCTTTTTATTCATTGTCTTCTTTTATTCGTACATTGTTGTATCCTCAGATTAAGTCCAATTTGTTGAAGTATTTTGCATTTTTAAGTTTATTGATTACTTTGTTAATCAGGGGTAATGGCATTTTGTCCTTGATTGTGTGTTGATTTAATTGTTTATAATCTTGTACTGTCATATTCTGGAAATATGATAATTATATAATTTATTTCTCCTAATTATTCTCCTAAAATTAATAATAGTAGGATAGCGTAGTAGACTACTCTTCTCCTATTCTGGACTTCTTATAAGTACTGAGTAGTTACAGTATAATTCCTCAGTCTGTAAATTAACGTCAATTAGTCCTAATCGTATCTTATTCTCTTTGACTCCTCTACTTGACCGTTTAGGACCTCTGTCTTGATAACTTCCACTACTCTGAAATACGCAACCAACCTCACGACCGGAGACCAGGGCACAACACATAAGTTAAAGCCAAGGTCATTCAACAAGTCATTCTCTAATGTCCTTGACAGTCTGCCGGAGTCTTCTTTCTGGTTTTGTGATCACTGTTAAGTACTACTTATTCTCTGAGATAATTTAGTACATCATTCTGGAGTATAACTCTATTATTACTCCGTTCCTCCATACTCTGTTTGTCTATCCTTGACATGTACCAATCATAGTATTCCATCTTTCTTTGGTATAAAGAAACATAATGCTGCATATCCTGAATTTGACTCTATAATAAGTTCTGCTTTGAGTTGTTCATCTAACCATTGACTGAGTGTTTTTTCTTCTTTGAGTGTCATTGGATAGGCCTTTGTATTGAGTTTCTTTGGTGCTTCTTTTGTTAAATTGATTTCATGGTCCCATTCTTGTCTGTCTGGTAGTTTCTCAAATTTCTTCTTGTTGAATAAGTGTATAAATGGTTGGATATATTTCAGAAGATCTTCAGGATTTGTTGGGTCTAGTTCTTTGTCTCCTCCTTTTGATTCTTCTTCTTCCTTTGGTAGTAGTCTCCTTGACCATGGAGTAAATCATATAGATTTGTGTTCTGTTTTGCAGTGTTCTGGGTATCTTGTGAACTGTATAACTTCTTCTTTCCAGTCTACTTCTGGGTTGTGTTCTACTAGCCAGTCGTGTTCTAGGAATAAATTTGTTTCCTTGATTTCTAATACTACTGTATCAATTTGTTTGATGTGTCTGTTTGAATTGATTTCCAGAAGTACAAATTCTCTAATTGTCTTTTCTCCATTTCTTGATCCATCTGAATTGTACACGTTAAATGGTCTTGGGAGTGATTTAGTAGATATCCCTTTTGCTTCAACTGTTTTTCTGGTGATTATGGTGTTTGTACATTCAGAGTCGATTAATGCCTTGACCTTGAGTTTTCTTCTGTCTTTGGTTTTGATTGTTGGGTGTACTATAAGTTCCCTCGACTGTTCTCTCCATTGTAGAATAATATATTGATTCTTGGTGGAACTATTTACAGTGGTTTATTGTATCGTGCCTATTCCAAATCTTCGACAAAACTCTTCTGCTTTTCATTATCTGAATCCCCTTGTTGCGAACTTCTGGTTTTTATTTGTTGAGATACTCTGTACCCTATGGCAATATGACCTTTTTTGCCACATTTGAAACATCCTTGTGGCTTCTTCTCTTTCTTTGGTTGTTTGCAATTTTTTGCCATGTGTCCAAATCTGTTACAGTTGTAATACTTGGGTTTGCATCCTTGTCCATTATTCTATTGTCATCTTATTTCCATTAGTTTGCCCATTCCTTCATAGGTTATTCCTGAATCTGTTCTGTAATTGTAGCAGATGTTGGTCTATTCATATTCTTGTCCAACTGCTGTGATTGTTACCTTCTATTGTTCTAGACTCTTTGGGGCCTGAGTTAGTAGATATGCCATTATAGCTCTGATAATTTCCCTGTTTATGTTCTTTTTCAGTAAAAATATTGTATGCTGATTGTCTGTCTGTGCTTTGCTTGCTAAAGCCATAAATTTGATAAGAAAGTCTGCAATGTGTTTCTTCTCTTATGTGAATGTTTTGATGTATCACAAACTTCATTTAGCCATATCTCTATCAATTCTTCAATGATTCTCATGGTCTCAATAGCTATGGAAAGCCCTTAAAAAGACCTTTCTATTGATACTAGTCATGTCTTGAAGCAATCAATAATGGTCGAGATATTAGGCAGATTAACTAGTAACCACTATGGTACCATTTATTAAATTGCCAATATCTCAGAAACAGCCATGATCAATGCTTCGGTTCTAGGCTCATCAGAAGCCCTCTTCATACTGCTCAGAATGAGTCTAAAAAGACCTCAAGGCAATCAGTATCTGTGGAGATATAAAGGTCTCAATGTTTGCATATGGACTTTATTAATTACCCATAGATAGTCATCTGTCCTTTTCTTAGAACAAAGGACAACCTCCATATGGTTAAGTTATCACTATTTATAGCACAAAGGCACTACCATATGTAGAACAATAAGTAGTAGCATGTGATGCTCTGTTCTAGTGCACAGACCATCACTTGTCTGTATATAAGAACTCCTTGTCTGAGGATTAGATCTCAGACTTAACAACATCTTTTGTCGCTTGTCTAACTCTGCTTATAAGCTTTTTGAATCTATATTTCAACCCATCACAAAACAAGTAAGTGACCATTTGTGATACGATGCACCATTCTGTATTAGCTTCTTTTATTTTGTTACTATATACTAGTTGTAATTCTGCCTCAAAGGCATCCCAACTTGGAGTGCTATCTTCTCTATTTATCTTGTTAAGTTTCTGTTAAGCAAATGCTCCTGCAGTTCCTCCTCAGAATCTGTCTAGTACTGCAATGATCTTCTTGTTGGCATCTGTAACTTTGTTTGCTCTGAGATAGAGCTTCATAGCTCTCTACTAGTCTTCAAATGTCTTCCTGTCCCCATTGAACCATCTAGGTTCTGGGACCATTGATTTGTGGTTTACCACCTCTGTTGGTGCTGATACTGGTGCCGTCCTGGCCATTAGTACTAGTATACCTACTTATGTTCCAGACATATTTTGCTTTGGTTGTCCTACTGATGGTATGTTACTTAACTCATTGAGTTTTTCTTCTTCATTGCCTGTTTTGTTGGCCTCTGATTCTGTGTCTTGTATGTCCTGTTCTTTGGACTCTTCCTGGTACTCTGATTGTTCTTCACTAATGTGAACTGAACTGAGTTATTCTTCAAGGTCTTCTATCTCCTATGCTCTAATTATACATTCAGCAGCAATCTTTGTAATATACCGATGGCTGGTCTGCTAGTTTGCTATCCTCCTAGTTACAAGGTGAGTTGGTGACACTTTACCAAATGTTATGGCCTTGAGGAGTAACTTAGGTTGTAACTTCAAGTAAAGACTTGAGAATGATATAAGAGTTGAGAAAGAAAGGAAATGATACAATTGGTAAAGCATAAGGAATACAAAAGAGTATTTACTGTATATATACTTATGTACCATGAGATAGTAACGAGAAGAACATATGGCAGATATGAGGTCTGCTAAGTAAAGAATATGTCCTACCAGTGAGGCACTGACTGAGCTATTAGATAAATAAAGTAATATGAAGGAAAGAAGTAGTTCATGTAGTTGCTTCATGGTGAATACTTGTATAAAATGAGATTGATTGTTACAGTCAACTTGGACTTGAAGAGTGATTAAGTTATCCAGACTAAGTCGCTACAGACTAGATGTATATTTCTCCAAGTATTGGGGATCTTCAATTTGTATGCCACATCTCCAACCTTTCAGATAATAAGAAAAAGTCCTACTCTTTTGAAAGATAGTTTTTTTGAAGAGCATTCATTATTGTAGTGCGATCCATCAACTCATACTAGATCTTTTTTCTGAAAGTCTATTTCAGTCTTCTTCCTGACATTAAACTTTTACTTCATTACTTCATTGGTCTTTTCCAGTGCCATTTTCACTTCTCTTTTTGTTCTCTCCATGACTTCTAGGAATGTGTCTACTGATGGTGTATTTTCTTTTAATCTTTTGACTTCCCTGCCTGTATTAGGGTAACGACCCAGATTGATGAAAAATAGGAATTTGCCTGTGACCGAGTGTATCCGATTATTGCAGGTAAATTTGGCCATTGGTAGCCATTTGGTCCAGTCATTCTGCCAGTAGCTATAGTAGAGCTGTAAGTATTGTTCCATTTCTTGATTAACTCTCTCTGTCTGACTATTAGTTTGGTATCCTTTTTATGAAGTTTGACACAAATTGAGGACCTTTATCACTTATGACCTTCTTAGAAAGACCTATATCCTTAAAAACTTGTTCCCAAAGTGTTTTGATAACTCCTTGTAACAAAATTTCTGTGTTGATTGTTAGGACAATCACTCAAGATGACTAACCCTAATTGTAAAGGGACATCTAGGGTTGTGCTTAGTAAGTTCTGAGGGTCTGTTCTATTAATAGCCCAGTGACAGATTGTGTATCACACTTCTACTGTTCCTGACTTCTTCTATCTATGTCATGCAGTGCAATGCCTATTATTAGTTATTCTAGAACATTCTGTGATTATAGGTTGGTTGCCATGGTGTTGTGTGCCTGACTATCTAGTGTAGTATATATACTAGCAAGTGTATGTAGATATACTCTCACTTAAATCTCAAACTAGCTTCTGGGACTATCCACTAGCTTAGGGAGTGATTATCTATTGAGTGGTTCTCTTACACTAATACTAGATAAAGGTTTCAGAAGTAGAGGTGATATTCGAGTAAAGATATATCTACTAACTCAAGTGACTATATATACTAAAGTTAATGGTCTGTGTGCCACAGTCATATGAGCACTAACTAATAATATCACTGTCCTAATTATAGATCATCAGGCACATCAAGACAGACTTAAGAGAGAAGGTAAGGAAAGTGTGGGAGAACATCTTACGAGTTAGGTTAGCTCTTTAGGTTGGAGCTTACTCATGATTTAGGCTATTCCCTAGGGTATCCTCTTATAATGCTGTCCTTGGAGATGATAATACCCAAGTAATCAATCTTAGTCTAGTGAAACTAGCACTTTTTTGTCTGAACTGACAGTTTGTTGTTGTTCAGAATCCTTAGTACTCTTCTCACAATCACCTTGCATTCTGTCAGGGTTTTTGAGAAGATTAGGATGTTGTCCATATAAATTAAAATTTTGCCTTCATTGATAAGGTCTTGGAAAAGTGAGTCCATCATTAGTTGGAGTGTTGCTGGAAAGTTGTATAGGTTAAAGTACATGATGAGTGGTTCAAATAGTTCTCTGTTAGTTCTGAAAACTGCCTTCCATTCATCCCCCTCTCTGATTCTGACATTGTTATAGTTCTATTGGATATCAAGTTTAGTAAAGAACTAAGCCCCCTTGACCTTGTCAATCAATTCCTGGATCAGTGGTAAAGGGTATTTGTTCTTTATTGTCACTTTATTGAACTATTTATAGTTCTGGACTGGTCTGAGTGAGCTATCTTTTTTCTTCACAAAGAAAAATGGCACTGCACAAGATGATTTTGAAGGTCTGATATGTCCTATCTTTGAATGTTTATCTAAAAAGCAATCAAGTTTCTTTTGTTCTTTTATACTCAGGGGATATATGTTACAGTCCTTTAAAGTAGCTCCAGGAATGAGTTCAATAGTGTGATCCCAGGGTCTTCAAGGGGATAATTTGTTGAATACCTTTTTATCAAACACTTTTTCCTTAAATTTCCAATACTCTTCTAGTACTATATCTTCAGATTTTGCTTCTTCACTTACTTCTTCAACTCTTCTAATCTCTATTTCATTCCATCTTAACATCTCCTCTTCCATATTTACAAACAAGATTCTTCCTTCTTCTTCAATTTCATTTGCCTTCTCTCCAATGTCTTCTGGTTCTTCCTCTATAAACACTCTTTTGCACCAATGTTTGTATTTGTCAAGGTATAACTTTGATGATTGCCAGTTAATAGATGGGTTATGCCATTGGAGCCATTCATGTCTAAGAAACACATCCCTTTTTCTGAGATTGGTTATGTTATAACTTGGCAAAACAGTTAAGCCATTATTTATATTTCTTTTCTTTTCTTTTCTCTTTATTATATAAGAAGAAGTACAGGAAAGTGTCATATCACAAGTGTCACTTGGTCACAGTCACATGATGAGAAAGTCATATGATCAAGTCACATGATGGATGTGGGAAAGTAGTACACAGACTATGTAGTAATTGTATAAGTAGTGTACAGGAAGTAATAGGAACTTTATTGAGTTCTTCTTGTCAACTTGGACTTGGAGAGTAATTAAGTTGTCTAGGCTAAATCGCTACAGGTCACTGAGAATTGAATCCTTTCAATATGATCTCCTATTATCATGTTCATGTTGACTATATCTGTGGTGCTTCCTGATTTGTTGATTGTCCCATCAGCATTGTAGCAAGTAATTGGGAATGGCAACTTCTGGGTGTTAATTCCATTTTCTTGAATAAATTTCCTGCTGATGCATGAACTAGTACAACCCAAGTCGATAAGTGCTACTTTTGTAAAGGATTTTGTGATATTGATGGTTGTCAAATGTATCTTGATGTCAAGTTGTTTGTTTCCCATCTGTTTCAAGATTGGAGGTTCTTCTAGAGATCAGAGTATGAAGATGACTTCTCTATCTATCATCTCGTTCAATTTTCTTACTTTCCTTTCATTGCATTCATCTCTCCTTGATTAGTGAGCCCATACTTTAAGGATCTCAATTGCTGTCTTTGTGTCCTCCTCTTTTAGCCTCTTTGCTATCCATTCAGCAGTATATCCTTTCATCCTTCCAAAATCTTGTTTCCCAAAGTATTCTAGAAAATCTTTTGTTGATGTTTCTGGTAACTTCACTTTCCCTATCATAGGGCCTTGCTTCAGGATTGCTGGCATCAACTTCTCTGTCTTCCCCTTTGATTCCAGGCACCTTGCAGCAGGGGCATTCTCTTTCTCTGTCATAGACCTTTGCCTCGGAACTGTTGGAACTGAAATTTCCTTCCTCCTCTTTATCTCTTTAACAACTGCTCTCAGTTCTTCTTTTGTCATCCTCTCTATCATGCTCTGCTTTCTCATCTCATCAATAACTATTCCAAATGCCCAGTCTGGTAAGTCTTTGAGTTGTTGTAAGAAGTCTGAAATCCCAACAGATTCAACTGTTGTTTGGTTTCTTCCTTTGATTAGGT
>Ga0153968_1000055_pt1 | contig 17379 bp, 24 predicted proteins | sample TSGA052MetaG_FD_104729 | JGI IMG/M metagenome (GOLD analysis project Ga0153968, IMG submission 104729) | Attine ant fungus gardens microbial communities from Georgia, USA - TSGA052 MetaG | ecosystem: Host-associated > Fungi > Mycelium > Unclassified | place: USA: Georgia, George L Smith State... | reverse complement strand
TTGTTGATGTGTTCCTTTGGGCACCACAGGCAAAGTCTGATGAAAATCCCCTCCAAATACCACTGTAATTCCACCAAATGGATGGTCATTCTAGATAATATGTCAATTCAAGAGCTATCAAGTACAAGTGATTACTTACTTCAAGTAAGTCTCTGAGACATTGATCAACAGCATCAATATCATACTTATGCTACATAGGAACTTCATCCCAAATAATAACCCTGGTTTGTTGGAGAACTGGAAACATATAACTATTACATTTGAGTCCAGTCACAAAGTTTTCATGGATAGAAAGAGAAATTTTGAAGCATGAATGAGATGTTCTTTCTTTATTTAACAAAAGAGCAGCAATCCTAAAAGATGCCACACATAGTGCTATTTGACCTCTCCTTCTAACCTTAGTAGCAATAGTATTACATAAAAATGTCTTTCCACAACTACCAGCAGCATAAATAAAGAAAAAATAACCCTGATTATTGGTGATAGACTCCAAAATAGCATTAAAAGCAGCAGCTTGGTCAGGATTGAAGATTTCCCTTTGCTTATCCACCAAAGTAGCCATTTCATTTACATTATACTGCTTAGCCTGTAAGAGAGAATTAGGTATTCTATGAGCCCACTGTTGTTGTGGAAGAGGCATTAGTGGAAAATTAGCAAGACTTCTTCTCATTCCTATCAGTATCCTATTGAGATCCCAAAGGCCATAATCATAAACATCATTTTCTGGTATCTCCTGGTCAGCTTGGTAGTGGTTCATATGACATAGTTTGTGCTTGATATTATCACATAGTCTAGTCTTAAATTGATCCTAGAGAAGATAAGGCTCAGCCACTTCATTAGTTAGTAAAATAACTGTTGTAAGACTCTAGCTGCAATGACTTAAGTCTACTCCAAGTCAGAGTTGACAAAGAGAACTCAATAGAGTTCCCATTTGATTTTCTACACTATACTATCATGGTTATGCACTTTACCTCCCACAGTCCTCATGTTGCCCATCATGTGACTACCCTATCACATGTTTGTGACCATGACCATTCTGTGACTGATGTCACACCTTTGTGACTTTGTGACCATGACGTGACTCCTTTCCCATGCTTCACCTTTATAGTAGTAATTCAACTAAATAAAAGAAATGAAAATAGAAAATGAAAATAGAAAGTGACTTAGCTGTTTTGCCAAGTCATAACAACTGTCAACAACTAACGACATGCCATTCCAGGCTACATTGCAATTGCTTTCTTTAAGTAAATCCTCTACTCATGATCATTCTTTAGTAATCTCCTTGCTATATATGTCTCCTTGAATATAGCAAACACATGGCCATTCTAGGTCCTCAGATGTTCCTAACTTTTTCCACTTTCAAATATAGTCAAAAGAAGTCATAAGAAAAACTGCTCTCTCTTTGATAGTGATACAAAGTACATTCTCCCAATTACCTTGGTCCATTATCTTGGATGTCATAACTTGTTTTTAGCATTCTAGGTATAGTGTTAAGAAAACTGCCAGTAGATGTGCAAAGTTGTAGTCAAACTAAGTAGTAAGTTGAGTCTTCTCTATATTTTGTCTAGCTAACACTTCATTGATAGTCTAGTGTGCATGGAAGTTGACATAGTGTTCATTAGGAAGATAGATAGGAAGATATTGGACTACTAGTAACTCTCTATGCATATTGAATTCAAAGATCTTCTAGCAAGCTTCTGTTGGACCAATAAACCAACTATACAAATGAGCCTTGATTACATCCCACTACTAATCTCCACAGTTGCTCTATCAGGACCCTTGTAGATATACTTGCTCAGATACTTGACAGTTCCTAATCCAGCAGAGATCTCAACATTGATATGACAATCAAAGAGAAGAAGAAGTTAAGGACAGTAAGGGACTACATATTGATTGGTGAATCTGGCCCCATTGTATTCAAAGACTAAGCCATTGTCAGGCCTAGCATAGAGTGGATAACTGTTCTCAGTCCAATCTATACTTCTTGGGAAAGCATTTACTATATTATTCATTGACTATATACTTGGCTTGGGGATTGTCAACATCACATGGACCATGTAGCATATATTTGGTGACTTTTGCATAGAGAAGTGGCTGTAATTGAGGATTAGGTAGTTGTTCTGAGATCATAGAATTTATATAATGAGAGTCTCAAATGCAATCTTAAGAGTGTAGAAAGATAAGCAAGTGAATATGTGGAAGACCTCTTTTCTGGAACTTAATAGTATGAATATGAGTAATAGTAATGCCAAAGAAGCTATTATCAATGAGCTTGAGAGGTGCTTTTTTCTTCTGCTCAAAGACCCATGATACAATGTCAGGATGATTAGTAGCTGTTTGACCAGGGAAGAGACTATGGATGATTTCTGGCCACTTGGGATTAGCAGTCATGGTAAGAAAGAGATCTGGTTTGTGAAAGTATCTGCAAATGGCCATAGCATCCTGGAACAGCTGGGTTATAAACCTAGGACTTCCCACATAAGAAGAGGGAAGAATGAGTTTGTGCCCCAAAACCTAATATCTTCTCCATTATGCCTATTATGCATAGCAGTATCCTGTAGTCTCTGGTAGAGCTCAGATCTAAGAGTATATTGATATGTTCTAGCCCAGTTAAGTCTCCTCTGCTCACAATTTGCCCATGCATCAATAACAAACTGCTAAAACAGCTTTCCACCATAGAAGAGAGGTAGCTGAGGACTATCTCTGATATGAAGACAATAGGTATAGTAGCATCTATCAGAAACTATCTGTGAGTGAGCTCATTTCTCTCTATTTCTTTGTCTTGCATTCTCCCCTTGTTCTCTAAGTTGAGCTCTATAGATTAGGATTCTTGGATGTCACCTATTCTCCCCCTTTAGAAATAACAGAACATAATAAAGAGCAGTATATGAAGGACTATTCTAGCTAATCTGTTCAAGTCATCCTTCTCTTGCCCATAATACCACACCTCTATTATCCATTGCATGATGCACCCCTTCCTCTGGAATAATGACTGTAATTTCTTCATCAGTAGGCAAATTGTGAGTTCTTTGATCCTACTGTAAATTGACATGTAATCTAATTTTGACCTCTTGTTGTTCATTTACTGGTTTTTCCTTGATAAGCTCATAGACATGATGATATCAACTAATATATGGATGACTGTCTAGAAGCATTGTCTGAAGATTGTCTATTACTACAAGATCTAGGTTATTGTTGTTGGCTCTCCTAACATTGAGCTGCTCTGCTATATCAAGGATATAGATTTGTGCATATATTGAAGTTTGATCACTATGAAGAAGAAGAGCACTAGTGAGATAATGAAGTTCTCCCTGAATTTTGAAACAGTAAGAGCCAGACTGCCTAGTAACTGAGTTGTCAATTTTGACTCCTACTGAAGTCATAGCAAATGCTGCATTATACTGCCAGATATTATTGCAAAATTCTCTTGAGGAATAATCATTTCTAGTCAAGTAGTTATGAAGAATTCCAGTGAGTAGTTGAAGAGGAGATAGTTGAATCTGTCTTTGCAAACAGCACATGCCAAAACTGGGAAGATTGACCAATGAGGATCTCAGCTTCTTATAGTCAAAGTAAAGAGCATGACAGTGAGGACAGATAACAATCAACATGCCCAAGTTGAGATAGTGAATACTATTCTCTAAAAATGGCTGTCCAGCTAGTGGATAAGGTATAGGCTAAAAAACAGATGATGGAATATCATCTAGAACAATAGCATCTTGAATCTAGTTCAATTGTTAACAATATAGAGTTTTGGTATTCAAAAATTATCATACCTGAATCACATCATCTTGTACATCTAACTCTTGAACATTTCCTTCCTCAGCATCCTATTAAACTTGATCAATATTCATTTACTAATAATGAGTGAAATATGTTACTCACAACTCTCAGAATATTTTCCTGCATATTTCTATCCACATCTAGATCACCATTATCTCCCCTATTCTGCTGCCCTTCATAATCAAGAGCATCTGTATCCTCATTCCTCTATTTCTCTATTATTTGATTGATTTCTACCTGTCTTTGTCTTCCTCTATTCAAAATAGGAGCTGGAGTAATATTTGGGAGATTTTGCTGTGCTTGCTCCTCAGCTCTCCTAGCCTGATGTTCTTCTTCAACAGGATCTATTTGTCTTACTGTTCACTTACAGCTACTCTAAGAAAAAAGGTATACTATTGCTCCTAAGAAAAAGACCCCTACTCTAGATCTCTCTCTTAATGAGTAGTTGTCAATCCTATATGTATATGAATCACAATGGACCCCTAGCACCAGGTTTACAATAGAAGACTTTATAGGTATACTATCACAACACCACTCAAGAAAAGTGTTATCGAAGGACTGTAATAGTTCTTAGTGATTATCCTAGATAGATGTTCAAGCTACTACTTATACTATTTTACAGTGGCTGTACTACTACTAGTCTATGATCACATGTTCTTCCAGAATGTTCTATGATCACCTGACCTTGTCATGTGATCTGATTACCTAAGTTCCTATGCTATTTATATCTTGACCCCATTGTATGACTTAAGGTTTTGGATTAAGTGTTCAAATATGCAGGAAACTATTTCTTTTTTGGGGCTCTCATAACAAAAAGAGTTCTTCTGGGAGAGAAGACCTGAGCTTAGTCATATACTCCAAGCTCTACACCACAGTTATAGAGTACTGTCTCCTTTATACCTAGGGCCTAGCTTTCAGTCAAGATATAGAGAGAATAGAGAGGTATAAGAGAGCAAAGAGGAGAAAAGTGTAAGAAAGCTAAACTCCAAGCCAGAATTAAGCCAACTGCTCTTTGTTTAGCAATTAACAAAAAGAACTTAATAGAGTTCCCATTAAATTCTATATACTATTTATACATAAAGAGTAACCCTAACCCTTCCCTTTTATCCCATGCTTTCCTATGAGTTACTTTTCTCTCGCGTATTCATTGATAAGAAAATAAATAAAATGAAAATGAAAATGAAAATAATAATTGGAAAATAAAAGAAAATATAAGAAAAAGAAAAGAAATATAAATATTGACTTAGCCATTTTTGCCAAGTCATGATACCACTCCTCTCTTAAGTTTCCTTGTCCCAAGGAATTTTTCCTATAACTCATAGTATGGATCAACCATATTACCCATCTTGTCATCATCTTCTTTTGTCCACTCTCTAACTCCTGATTTTTCTTTCTTGATTTCTTCTTCTTCTGTGATTATTTTCATTTTTCTTCTCTCTAATTGTTTTTCTTTCTACTGTCTCTAGTTTCTCTCCAATCTTTTCCAATACTCTTGGTTATATCTCTTGTCTGACCATCTGAATAGCTTTCTTGCCATAAATCTTCCTGGTAATTCTCCCCTCTTGAATATTCCATTCTCATGTTCCTATTTTGCTATATCTCTTATGTCTTGCTGATATTCTTTCTCAAATTCTTTGATTGCTTCTTGTGCATTCTTCAAATTCTCTCTTCTTTCCTATATATCTGATTCTACCATAAATCCTTTCCAGTGCACCAAGTATTTATCTTTCCCTTTAACCTGTCACTTATTCAGAATCTTCTCTACCTCCCACTCTTCTTTCTCTTCAATTATTACTGGAGCTGGTTGCTCCTTCTTTTGCCCTTTTACCTGTCCTATGTATTTACATATCCTACTAACATTTACTACCAGATGTATCTTTACTGTACTAGGTAGTTCCAATTCTACTGTGTTTGATGATACAATTTTCTTGACTTTGTAAGGACCCACAAACCTCTCTGTCAATTTCTCCATTCTTTTTCCAACTATTTGGTACTTCAGATCCTTAGTGCTTAGCATTACTAAGTCTCCTACTTTATAGTCATCGACTTCCCCTCTCTTTCTATCTGCATACTTCTTTATTTCTTCTTGCACTTTCCCTAGTGCTGTCTTTGCTTTCTCCTGGATTTCCTTCATTTTCTCAATGAACTTTTTCACCCCTTGGTATTTCTCCTTCTTTCTACCTTTGAACCCCATCCTGGGATCTTGTCTATAATTGCTTTGAACAGCAATGTCTGAGTACTAGAGTGCATTTTGTTATTATATACAAACTCTGCCATCCCTAACCATTCTGGCCATTGCTCTTGTCTATGATTGATGAACATTCTTAAGTACTGTTCCAACTCCTGATTTACCCTCTCTGTTTGTCCATCTGTCTAAGGGTAGAACACCATTGACAATTTACTTTTAATTCCCAACATCCCATTCAACTCCCATATTAACCCTGCCACAAATTGTGGTCCCCGATCTGAGATGATGCTCTCAGGTAGACCATGTAACTTCTATACATTATCTCTAAACAACCTAGCTAGTCCTTCCACTAATGTTTTCTCTGTGGTAGGTATAAAATAAACTATTTTTATTAACCTATTAACTACTACCAAGATTGAGTCATATCCCTAAGCTAAAAGCAGCTTCATGATAAAGCTTCATGATAAAGTCTGCCAATATATGTGTTCAAGGTTTTTTGGATATTGAGTTGGGCATCAACTTGCCTACTGGTTGTTCTATGCAATTTTTATTGTGTTAGCAAGCATCACACCCTTCCACATACTGCTTTACTTCTTTGGTCATTCCTGGCCACTAGAAATTCCTAGTAAGCAATTCTACTATCTTCCACTGTCCTTTATGATCTCCTACTGGCATATCATGATATAACTGGATAATTTCTGCTCTTAGCTTTCCGTCTTTTGGTACATACACTTTTTCTTCTTTGTATATTACACTGTCAACTTTCCTTCATTCTTCATCTCTTAGCATTTTCACTTCTGCTTGTTTCATTTCCTCTACTGCTTTTACTACTTTATTATTTTTCACTTTTGACTTTCTTACTTCTTCTAGTAGATCTATCCTGTCTACTATTATTTCCACTGCTTCTATTCTCCTTACTTCTAACCACTCTAGTTTTACCAGTATTTTATTCTTATTGTTTTTTTCTATACCTACTTTCTAGTCTGGTCTCTTGCTCAAACTGTCTGCTTTCCCTATCTTACTTCCTGGAATGTACTTTAGCGTAAAACTAAATCTAGACAGGTATAATGCCCATCTTGCTTGTTTTTAATTCAATTTTTGTGCCTTCATAAAATATTCAAGATTCTTATGATTTGTCTAGATCTCGAACTTTTCTATTGCTTCTTCCAGAAAGTGTCTCCATGCTTCTAAACACCTGATAACTACTAACATTTCCTTGTCATATATTTTATAATTTCTCTTAGTATCACTAAGAGATTTGGAAATAAAAGCAATTGGTCTCCATTTTTTGTCTGAGCACTTCATTGATAGTACTCCCCCAATGGCATAGTTTGAAGTATTGGCTTCTACCCTGAACTCTTTGTCTAAGTCTGGTGTTGCCAGCACTGGTTTTGTCATAAAGACCTGTTTTAACTTGTCAAATGCTTTTTGCTGTTCCATTCCCCACCACCATCTCTCATCCTTCCTCATTAACACGTTCATTGGTCTTGTTACTCAAGCAAAATCTTTAATAAATCTCCTATAATAATTTGCAAGACCTAAGAATTTCCTAACATCTTTTATATTTTTGGGTTCTGGCCAACTAAGTACTCTATCTACCTTTTCTGCCTCTATTTCTATTCTATTGGGCCCAATAACTACTCCTAGGAATCTTATCTTTCTTGTCTTTCACATGCATTTCTCTGGTTTGACATATAAGTTGTTTTTCTCCAATCTCTTTAATATTTCCTTTACAATCTTGTTGTGTCCCTCCTTAGTCTCTGTTTCTACTAATATGTCATCTACAAACATCGCTACTTTTTCTTTATTTATTAGGTCTCTTAGAATCTTATTCATCATTGCCTGGAATATTGCTGACAAGTTTATCATTCTGAAGAACATGACCATTAGCTCAAAGGAACTGATGTGCATTGTAAATGTCCCTTTTCACTCATTTCCTTCCTTTATTCTTATATTATTGAACCCCTATCTTAGATCCATTTTAGTGAATACTTTCTTGCTTCCTATGTTGTTGATTAGTTCTGTGATTAATGGGAGTAGGTAGTTATTTTTCATTGTCTGGTTGTTTAGATTGCAGTAGTCTATCACTGTCCTCTTACTGCCATTCTTTTTGCCTACAAAGAAAACTAGTGATATTTAAGGGGATTTCAGTGGTCTAATGTACCCCTTTCTCAGTTGATCCTCCACAAAGCTCTAAACTTCCTCTCTCTCATTTTTAGACAAAGAATAAATTCTTTCTTTCTGTGGTTTGAACGTTTCTTTGAGATCTATAGCATGATTCCAAACTTTTCTTGTTGGCATCCTCTCCAATTTTACTTTCCCAAATACTTTCTTCCACTTCAAGAATCTCTTTGGAACCATCTCTTTGATTTTTTTGTGGTCTTTCTCAATTTCTTCCTCTTTTCCCCAGTCCTCTTTATTGTCTATTGCCCATCTGATGATTTTCTTTTTCTCTAGAGTTACTACTCTTTTTTCCTTTTTCTTCCTTTCTTTCTCTTTTATCTTTGCTCTACTACACAGGAATGGACATCTCGTCATTTTGACCTCTCTAGTTTCCCAATTTATCTCAGGGTTATATGCTACCAGCTATGGCATTCCCAAGATTATTTTTGTCTTTCTTAGAACATATACATCCATCCTTATCCTTTTTATATGACCTTTGTAATAAACGTTCACCTCTATCTGGTAAATGATCGCTCTTCCACTGTTATTTGTCCCATCCACATTTCTGACCATTATTGGTCTTTCTAACTTTTGCAGCTTAGACCCATGCCTAGCTGCCATCTTCTTGTCCATAAATATCCCTGTGGCACTGTCATGCCAGACAGCTGTTTAGGCAATAAAAGTAACATTTTTCACCATAATAATAAGAATAACCAGCTCGAGAGACGAGTTCAGCCCCCTAGAAAAACTATTAGATACCCAGTTGTGGACTCAAGCATACCACTTGAGTAGCAGAGTAGTGGCTGTGACCACCACTACAGAAACCTCATAGAGATTGTCCAGAGAATTTCATAATAGATCTATAACAGAACTTCTCTCTATGGTGCTCTCAAGAGCAGAAAAGACCTTAGAAGATATTCTCTAACAGAATAATGTCATATCTCAGCAGCAGTTACTTATTTATAACGTCTAGGTTACCATCAGAGCAGGGCCATCATTGCTGATGGCTAATTATAGCAAGAACTAGCAAGACGAGTCCTCTTGATGTCATGACTTGGCAAATTGGCTAAGTCATTATTTATATTTCTTTTCTTTTCTTTTCTTATTTATAACTACAAGATGGAGTGTGGGAAAGTATTACGTGACTTTGTCACAATGTCACAATGGTCACAGTCACAAGTCACAGTCACAAGGTGTCACATGACTAGAGTAACATGAGGACTGTGGGAGAACAGGCGCATAGCCACAGTAGTAAAATATATAAGTAGTAGAGAATTAAGCGAGAACCCCATCGAGTTCTCTTTGTCAAACTCTGAACAAAGAGACAGTTGGCTTAATTCCGGTCATCGGACCTTAGACACTGACACTTGAGGACTACATTGCAAACCTAATAGAAGAAGACTGAGGCTCAAAGATGTGATAAAGTATAGAGAAGTAGTAGAAGGACTAGAGAGGTCAGGAAGAGAGGTCAGATAAAGAGATGAAAGAAGAGGTGTTTGATAAAGATAATATGCTCGAGAGCAAGATGACTCGAGATCACTGCCTCTCTCTACAGCCCATCAAAAGGCTCGAGAGCTGTCTATTGTTTAGAGAAGATCCCTAGGAGTAGGATTAGAGAAGTGGAGAGTGGTAGCCAAGTGATCAGAAGAGGTGCTGTCTCACCATTTCCCTCTTACTATCTTTGGGAATTTGGAAGTTTTCTTTGTTTCTTTTCTTTTGTTGTATCATTGCTTTGTAATCCTAATAAAATACTCTAGGGCACAGAAGGGACAAAAAATACTCTTTTCTCCATTGTCTCTCTCTCTGTTGCTCTAAAGCTAAAAGGCTATTTGAGTGATTTGAGGATTTCTTTTGTGTCTGCTTTATGAAAACTCTATAAAACTTCCCTTGAAGGGAGACTCAAGCTCAACGGACCTGGGCATTTGCTTACACTAGGAGCTAACTACTTGCTATGTGTTTTTGGAGTAGGCTTCTAGTTGTACAGTCAGCTAAAGTAGAGCCTGCACAATGGCATGGGAGTTCTAGGTAGTACTGCTATATCAACGGTGAGCCAGGCTACTAGACTAGGTAAGAGTAGTAGTGTCATGGTATGAGATGAACGTGTGCCTTAGGGATCCTATTACAGTGAGGGTTTGCTCGAGTGGATACTAAAAACAGTTCTTCTTCTTAGGTTTCTATTTAATATGTTTTGGTTATTCCTTGGACATTCACCTTCAGTAAGCTCTCTATTATTTGATTTATCTCCCTAGTACCTACTTGTTTAGTGCACAATTGTAAAGCAGTTTAGAGATTATACCTCTCTGACCTTGCTTTTACCTTTGTTTTGTGATCAAACCTTTTGATCCCCATCAGCACCACTGTCCAAGAGTGCCTTAATTTTTTTTTTTTTTTAAATCATCAGTTTATTACATGGGGCATGGAGGCAGGCCATAGTAAGTACACAGTACCTACTTAAATAAAAAAGAGAAGAGAGTAGAAAGCAGAAAACTATGGGAGAGGATAAGAGATGAAAAATACTAGGTGACAAAGGCTGCGCTTTTGCTTAAGGGAGCCGCACTGCGATGGGACCTTATCCGTTGTCAAAGCTAAATGCTTTAGGGTTATCTGCAAGGAAGTGGACAAAACTATTGATAATGATATTGCATGGACGCATGGAGGGGTTGTATCTATTACATTCCATGACGATGTGTTCTCGGGTTTGAACTTCAGCTTTGCTACAAGAGCAGCTAGTAGGGAGGTGGGGGAAGAATCTCTGTTTGTATTCTCCAATAGGGGCATGGCCAGTGGTCATGCAGGTGAAGTGAGCGCATAGAGAGTTAGTAAAGCCTATGATAGGGAGCCATGAGCCCCCTTTAGCATAGGTTAGTTTGATGACTCTTTCTTTTTTGTCTTCAAAGTTAAGGAAGTAATGACCTTTTAGCGAAGTATGTTTGCCATTTGCAAAGGATGTTGTTGTATTCTTTCTTTCTACTGAATAAATAAGATTCTTTGCTAGGGAATATGAGGGCACATGAGCTTGCTTTGACTTGATCATCTACAAGTTTATGTCTGGGCCATTTGGCTTTGCTGGGGCAGTACCAGAAGCAGATTTTGTTCCTGCCATCCTTGCTGAGGAATGTCTTGATTGCAGATGCTAAGGGGATGAACATGTTCTGAAGGGGGTCGACTTTGGACTCCAGGATTTTCTTTGCTACAGCGATGGAGTCAGTTATGACTGTTATGTTGTGGACGCTGTCTATTTCTATAGCAGGGGTAAGGCCAATACAAATGGCCATAAGTTCTGCTTCAATAGATGTGACGTTTACTGAGTGGACTCGTAGTTGTTTGATGATAGAGTTGTCGGCCCAAATGTGCACTGCTGCTATAGCGACATGGGATTTTTTAACGCCTCCGTCTGCAATGATAGCTGCGCTATTGGGGTTAACTTGAGATGACCTAAAGACAAGGTTGAGGCTTTGTAGATGTTGGTAAAGGTCCTCATCAGAGGAAGAAGAAGGGAAATGAAAGCTAATTCTACTAGAGAAATGATCGACTATCTGAGATCTAGGGGAGAAGAGGGGGTGAAGGGGATTGAAGCAGTTTCTAACGCTGTTGAGCTGCTCATTGACATCCTTGATAGGGCTCTTGAGGTTGGCTTGTTGTTTCACAGTGAGTTTGGACATTACAGTTTTGTGGGGTGCTTGATTCTTAGCATGTTGGGAATCTAGTAGGGAGTTAATGGCATGTGAGGGAGGAATAAACGCATAGCAAAGGTGGTGTCTGCCATTCAGTTTGTGGAGATGTAGGGTAATGGGAATGAGGCTTGCGATGGCTTTGATGCCTTCAGATGGGGAGGTTTGGAAGGCACCCGTAATCCAGAGGGCTGCTCTTTGCTGCATTTTCTTTAGTTCAGTGATGTTTTTTACAATAGGGGCGCCCTTGAAGAACCACAATTGAAACCCATATAAGGCGATGGGTAGAATGCAGGTCCTATATAAAAGTCGTTTTTGGATAGGGAGGAGGCCCTTGAAGAGTTACCTAGCATCTTCATGGTGCTGAGGGTGGAGAGGCACTTTGTGGCATAGAAGTGAGTATGGTAATTGAAGTTAAGTCTGCAGTAGAAGTAGAAGCCTAGATATTGCCAGATGGGCTTAGGAAAGATAACAAAGCCTCCTACTGATGATAGGTTGATAGAGGGGTTGGGGGGTAGCGGGCTCTTGTAAAGTGGAAGAGTTTGGTTTTGTTGTGTTTCATGACGAGGCCAGCATCGATAAGAATTTTTGATATGTTGTAACTACATAATAAAAAGGAGTTAAAAAGGGAATAGCTCTTCTCCTAAGAAATCAAAAGTCCATCGTCAACAAATGAGAGAATGTCTATAGGAATTTCTTTATTGAGGTTTTTAATTCTTTTTTTGAACGTTTTTATAATTGGAGCTAGATATAAGGCTGATAGGATGGGAGAGAGAGCAGAGCCTTGACCGACGCTGACGTTTACATTAAAGAGAGGGGACATGAAAGAGTTCCATGAATATGAAGTAGAACGATTTGAGTGATAACTGTTGAAAAACTGGACAATGTTAGTATTAAGGCTAGCTTTTTTTAGACATAGTGAGAGGAATTGGTGGTTAAGAGAAGGGAAGAATTGAGCAATATCAAAGGCAAGACAGCTCGTATGACATTGTCTGAGCCAGCCAGCCCTGATAAGATGAGTAAGGTATATTTCTGCATCTGTTGTGGATCATTGCCGGATACCCCTGAATTGATGAGAGTCGATAAAGCCATTGGCTGACAATTGGAATTGAAGCCTATTGCTAATGACTTTCTCAATGAGTTTGCCCATGGTGTTGAGTAGGACGATTGGTCAGAATGATTTGGGAGAGTTGTAGTTGCTTTTGTTTGGTTTGGGTATCACTACTGTATTGGACAATTTGAAATGAGACGGCCAGAATTCTAAGTCGATACATGTGTTAGCAATTTGTACAATTTTTTGTAAGCATCTGTTATTTGTGATCAATGATTTGAGGTGTCTCCAGGAAATATGGTCTAGACTAGGAGTCGACAAAGATGAGCACTTAGCTATAGCGTCTTTGAATTCTTGTTTCAAGAATAGGGGCCATAGAATTTGATTGGCTTGTGGGATTTTATTTAGGAAAGATGCATTTATGGGTCTGTTCTCGGCTGAATTGTAAGACGAGTATAGGGCATGCCACAAGTCTAGTAGAGTGTTGCATGATTGACCTTCATATAGGATAGATTCTATAGTCGGCAGGTTTTTCTTTTTAACCCAATTTATAAGGTCCCATGGTCTTTTATTTGAGGAGGCGATTTCGTAGATTTTGTTGTCAAAGAATTCTTTCTTTGCTATTCGGGTGTTTGACTTGATTTCTTGCCAATGTTCAATATCGCCTGTATTGCAATATCTATTTAGACTTTCAGTACACACATGATTCCACCATTCTTTAGAATGCTTTGTTATGCGTTTCTTTTTTGCTTGGGAGTACCATGCTTCATTGAAGATACTTGCTAATCATTGGACAACTGCTTCCAGATTTTCTTTTGATGTGATGTTTGAGGTATCAAGGGCGAGAGTGTCATCAGTAATGGCTTTGATGAAGTTCTTTTTTTCCTCGCTGTCTTTGCTTATGGACCAGAAGAAATTGTCTATGTTAGTCTTGTTGATACTCACTTCAATAATAAGGGGGACATGATCTGAGGGTCTGTGCAATTCAGGATGGAGGGAGTGTTGGCCGAATCCTGAGTTGTTGGGGTTAATGAAAGCTAAGTCTATGACAGAATTAGTGTCATGTGGATTATCTGCAAACCTTGTTGGACCTGGGTTAATGGGTGGTGAGAGATCTAGACCTAGGCTTTCGGCTAGAGTGAGTAGGTCTTCGGTATGAACAGAATGATGAGGATAATTGGGGTCTCAATCATTATCCCTTATGTTGAAATTGCCTGTCATGACAACAGTATTGTTTAGGTCAATGATGTTTCGATTGAGGAAGTGTAGGGCACTTTGGTTGTCGTCGGAATATATCATGACTTGGCAAATTGGCTAAAGTCATTATTTATATTTCTTTTCTTTTCTTTTCTTATTTATAACTACAAGATAGAGTGTGGGAAAGTATCACATGACTTTGTCACAATGTCACAATTTTTTGGTGTGACAGATTGTCACAGATTGTCACATCACAAGTCACAGTCACAAGGTGTCACATGACTAGAGTAACATGAGGACCATGGGAGAACAAGCACATAGCCACAGTAGTAAAATGTATAAGTAGTAGAGAATTAACCCCATCGAGTTCTCTTTGTCAAACTCTGAACAAAGAGACAGTTGGCTTAATTCCGGTCATTAGACTTTAGACGCTGACAGAATAGACGTTTATGACATAGTTGATGTGTTGGCCTGAATGGAAGGCTAGGACATTGACATCTTGGTGATTTATTATGTTGAGTCTGAGAGTGAATCTCATTTTTTACAGCTTTTTGTTGACGTATGTTGCAACTCGAGCATAATTTTCCTGAGCTGGGTCCTATCTGATGAATAGGGTCCAGTCGGGGTGGTTAGGGGTGCCATATATTGGATCTCCTGTAGGGTCAGTATGACTTGGGACATGATGAATGAGGGATTTGGGTGGTTCTTGAACTAGGATGATATTCATGTTGTTTTTGCTGTTTTCTAATATGGTATTCATTAGAGTTTTATTTTTTCTGATGCTCTGTGAAAATATTTTTAGGGTTTCCTTAATCATAGTTTCTTACCACCTATGGCTAGGCGAATTGAATTGGCCTTGGTTTCCCAGGCTTCTTGTGCTTTTTTTGAGTACCAATCTCTATTGAATCGGTTTCTCTAGAAGGGGCATTTATAGTCATCAGCCATGTGTTCACCTTTGCAATTGATGCATTTGAATGAATGAGGACAAGGCATGCCTTGGGCAGTTTCGAGTCGGGGGGGTTTGATTTGGGGTTAGCTTTGCAGCACCATGCTAGCTCTCTATGATGTTCGAGTTTGTGTGGGCCACTATACTTTTGGCATCGAGACCCATGAGCTCTACATGAAAAGGTTGAATGGCTCCATTTCTAGCAATTGTGGCACTGGGGGATGCCAGGGTTCATGTTGATAGCCCTGACCATGGTGATATGATGACCTAGGTTGAAAGAATGGTTAATTAACAATTTAGCTTTAGAACTGTTTTGAGTGTCCCATATATCAAACCATATGATAGCCATGTCTGACTTGGGCGAGACTTTGATGATACGTGGTTTAGTGGCTAGGGAAACATTTTCAAAAAGATCGATATGTTTCATGAAGTCTGTGACGTTTTCACTGGTAATTTTGTTGCCATTGGCTCGCAAGTAGGGAAGGCCCGTAATCTTCAAGTATGATTTGGACTGTGGGAGTCTAGGGCTTAGAATATCATTACTGTTAATGCCTTCAACTGATTTGAAATATTTTCCTATGATGGAGGGGTCACTAGGGTTTGGTACATTGTTGGTAATAATGGCGATTCTACCAGAGCAGGGATGGATAAATTTGGAGCGCATCAAAGATTTAATATTTTTCAGTAGAGCATTGATTTGGAATACATGTGTGCTGGCATTGCCCATGATGCTTTTAGCAAGATTGTTGTGTACCAGGATAATGGCCTGTTTTCTAGAAGGTCCTTTAGTAGTGAATTGGACTTTCTTGGCTCTGTTGGTGTGTTGACCAAAAGCTGCCTTGTGCATTTCGAGAACTTTCTTGTTTGGTAGGGCTGGAAAGGCTTCCTTGATCTTGAGGGCGTTTGTAACATTTGACGCAATTTGAGTGTAGGACAGAGGGGATTTTCTTTTGGTGGAGATTTTTTGTTGGTGTGCCTTTGATTTCTCCAGAATTTCCTTGGAAGGGTAGGGTGGGATAGGGGGGGGGTACCTTAGTTATGTGAGTACCATAATGAGTATTTAAACTTGGTAAGGGTTTGGTAGATTTGCCAAACTCCTTTGTAAAGTTGTCCCTGATGGATGATTTGTTGGCAGTTGTGAGGGTATCCTATCCTGATTCGAAGATGGCTAATATGAAGTCCCATGTAGATTTACCAAAGGGGTCTAGTTGCCTGATGCTGTTAGCATCCCGGTGTTACGCCGTACAAATCTTTAGGCAAACTAAGTGACATTCTGCACCTTAATAACAGGAATAACCAGCTCGAGAGATGAGCTCGGCCCCCCAGAAATGTTCCTCTAGACGCCTAGTCATGGACTTGAGCATCTAGCTCGAGTAGCAGGGTAGCGGCTGTGACCACCACTACATACACCTCATAGACGCTTGCCCAGGCACCCCGTATTGGATACCTAACAGATCTCCCTTCTAGAAGTGCTCTCGAGGGTGGAAACGAACTTAGGACAGACTATGTGATCCGAATGACGTCATGCCGTAGCCGCCGGAGGTCCTATTTAAAGAACAGTTATGATCAAATGTGGGCCATCATCACTGATGGCTAATTATAACGAGATCAAGAGAGTCATACCATCGTGAAGTCACCTCGTACTGGCAGTAGGAGGAAACCGGAAGGTAGAAGAGTAAGAAGTGTATCACAGAGGTAGGAGAAAGGACTGGGAAGCTGAGAAGAGAAGTAGTAAGGAGATTAAATGAAGAGAACGTGTGCGAGAATGAGACAGCTCAAGACCGCTGTCTCTGTCTATGGTCCGTTGAAATGCTCAAGGCCCAACCATTGTGCGAGGAAGAGTTGCTGGAGTAGGGTTAGGGTGTTTAGGAGTGGTTAGTCGGTGTCCGGGAGGAGCACTGTACCATCATTACTGTCATGACTTGGTAAATTGGCTAAGTCATTATTTATATTTCTTTTCTTTTCTTTTCTTTTCTTATTTAAGACTACAAGATGGAGCGTGGGAAAGTATCACGTGACTTTGTCACAATGTCACAATGGTGTGACGGGTTGTCACAGATGGTCAAGTCACAAGTCACAGTCACAATGTGTCACATGACTAGAGTAACATGAGGACCATGGGAGAGTAAGCGCATAGCCACAGTAGTAAAATATATAAGTAGGTAGAGAAATGAGCAAGAACTCCATCGAGTTCTCTTTGTCAAACTCTGAACAAAGAGACAGTTGGCTTAATTCCAGTCATCGGACTTTAGACGCTGACAATTACGGCCTTGCTAGAATTGGGAATTCAGAGGTTTTCTTTGTCTCGCTTTCTTTGTTGTCTTTTTGCTTTGTAATCATAATAAAATACTCTAGGGCACAGGAGGAAAAAAGCATCATA
>Ga0153968_1000054_pt1 | contig 17440 bp, 21 predicted proteins | sample TSGA052MetaG_FD_104729 | JGI IMG/M metagenome (GOLD analysis project Ga0153968, IMG submission 104729) | Attine ant fungus gardens microbial communities from Georgia, USA - TSGA052 MetaG | ecosystem: Host-associated > Fungi > Mycelium > Unclassified | place: USA: Georgia, George L Smith State... | reverse complement strand
CTTGGAAACGAGTTGGCGAGTTGGCGTGTCCCAGGCTCGGACGTAGGAGTCTTTGTCAGACCAACATACAAAGAATTTCCCGTCGGGTGAGTACTCAGGTGAGCCATTCCAGCAAATATACGGTTGATCGTCAAAGTGGACAGAATCAAACTGGGCAGTGTCGTGATTCCATGAGTAACACGTGGAAGATAAAGACAGGATGACGACGGTCAAGCCATCGGGTGCCAGGCGTGAGAACGAGTTTCTGTTCACATTGAAGTCTAAAGAACACATGCATTCGAAACCTGCAGGATCCTGCCGATGCCAAACTTGGAGTATTCCTGAGTCATCACCAAAGATGCCATGTACAAACATTAAGACCTTCATATCTCTACTAATATTAATTGCCTTGAGGTTGTTTTAAACTCATTCTGAGCATTATGAAGAAGGCTTCTGCTAAGTTTAGAACCAAAGCATCAATCATAGTGGTTTCTGAGATATTAGTGATTTAATAAATGGTAATATAGTGGTTACCTATTGATCTGCTTAATATCTTAGCCAATACTGATTGCCTTGAGACATGACTGACATTGATCAAAAGGTTTTTAATGGCTTTCCATAATCATTAAGACCATAAGAATTGTCAAAGAATTGATGGAGATATAGCCAAATGAAGTTTGTGATACAAGGTTTATATATAAGCTCTAGGCCTATTTTAACCTACTCACTGTTTCATATAATTGTTTGGTATGCTCTAAGGACTTATAATGGATTCTTGAGCAAATTCTTATTAAATATTTGTTAGTACAAGATATATCAAATGCTACTTTCTATAGCAAATTCACTTACAGCATAACAGTATTGCCACATATGTTAACAAATGACTTTCCTATCTAAGATTTTCCTTCCAATCCAATATCATCAACTACCATAACATCAACATTATAGCTTTTTATAATGATCAAGATATCAACTTTATCATTAATGTATACTTAGATAGTAATCAAACAGCTCTCTATGTGCTACAAAGTAATATCAAGAACATTAAAAATACCCTAGTCATGACTGGTGACTTCAACATCAGAGATAGCAACTGGGACCCCAACTTTTATTACTACCCTATCTACTCTAAGGACTTCTTTACAATTACTAATAGCCTAGGATTAGAACTCTTTCTCTTAACCAACCCTAGCTCTACAAAATATGCCAACAACCCTTAAGACACTAATTCTGTGTTAGACCTAGTTTTCCTAGCACCAAATAACCCAGTGTCATATCTTGGCAAAATGACTAAGTCATTATTTATATTTCTTTTTGTTTCTTAGAACTTACTAACACAAGGGAGAGCACAAGAAGATATCACATGACCAAAGTCATGAGTCACAGTTACAGTCACAAAATATATGACATCACATGAGGTAGTCACATGATGATCATGGGAAAATAGTGTACAGACTATATAGTAGTTGTATAAGTAGTATACAAAAATTAGCGAGAACTCTATTAAGTTCTTCTTGTCAACTCAGACTTGAAGAGTGATTAAGTTATCTATGCTAAGTCACTACACCCCAGCTTTAGCAAACACATCCTATATCCTGAGATACAAAAGCCCTCTGACCATATTTCCCTAATCATTAATATAAGTATCAAGAAAAAAAATATCAAGATTATAGTTCAGTCTATCAAGAAAGATAGTGACAAAGAGAAAGATTTCATTAATATGATTAAACTCAACATTAAATACCTCAACATAATATTCATCACAAACAAAGAGTCCTTGCAGAAGGCTACTAATCAGCTAACCCTGATATATAAGAACGCTTGGGTACAGTACTCTAAACCAAACTACATTACTAAGCACTTTAAGGAATAGTAGAGTCAGGAATGTACTAACTGCCTTTCTAAATACTATGAACTAGGCAACTTACTTGTAATAATCGATCTTATTGTCTCCAGGTGTTCTACACATGAACTGCTTCTTTGTTTCAGATTACTTTATATACCTATTGGCTCAGTCAGCACCTTACTAGTGGGGCATGTTCTTTACTCAGCAGACCTCATGTCTGCCATATGTTTTCCTCATCACTACCTCATGGTACATAGATATATATATACAGTAGATACTCTTCTGTATTCTTTATGCTTTACCAATTGTATCATTTCCTTCCTTTTTCTACTCTCAATTCATCCTTAAGTCTTTACTTGAGTGTTGCAACCTGAGTTACTCCTTAAGGTCGTAACATTTTGTAAAGCATTACCAACTCACCTTGCAACTGGGAAGACAGCAAACTAACAAACTAGCTGTTGGTATATCACAAAGATTGCTGCTGAATGTATAACCGGAGCACAGGAGGTAAAAGACCTCGAAGAATAACTCAGTTCAGTTCACATTAGTGAAGAACAATTAGAGTACCAAGAAGAGTCCAAAGAACAGGATATACAAGACACAGAATCAGAGGCCAATGAAACAGGCAACGAAGAAGAACTCAACGAGTTAAGCGACACACTATTAGTAGAACAACCAAAGCAAAACATGTCCAGAACAAGAGCAGGTACACTAGCACCAATGGCCAGGATAGCACCAGCAGTAGCACCAACAGAGGTGGTAAACCACAAATTAATGGTCCCAGAACCTGGATGGTTTAATGGAGACAAGAAGACATTCGAAAACTAGTGGAGAGCTATGAAGCTCTACCTTAGAGCAAATAAAGTCACAGATGCTGAAAGGGTGCAAAAGGGAATTGCATACTGGAACAAACAAAACCATGCTATGCCAGCTCCTAATTGCATGCTAAAGGTTCGAGAGGAGATAATCAAAGTTAAAGGTTTATAAATAATTAGAAAATAGGAATTATACACAGCTCCAATAAAATATATGTTGGTGGTTATGAAATGATTGTAAAATCTCTCTAGATTGTCATCGCATAGCCTTCCTAAGGTGTCAACCTTTACACACCATGACAAAAGCTTCTCTGGAAAATACAGTTAGTTGATTACTCATGGACCCTCCACACTCAGTTGCCCCCTTGTCTGCACCCCCAATACTGAACCTTACAGGTGTGATGCAATCCAAGTGTACACCTAGCCAAGCTTTCCCAGCCTGCTGTCCTCTCTGAAGCCTATCCGAGTTGCATCTGCATCTTCTCCCTAGATCGAGTTCTGGGTATATTCTGTGTTCTTCTCAAGACACCCCACTAGTCCCAGTCTTCTTACTATCAATAGATTCATATTTACGATTCCAGAAGCAGTGTAGATGAAGGTAGGAGTCAAGAGGTTCCTCTTTTCTCTATCTAACTGCACACCGGATACTATATTAAAATGATTACAAAGCCCTGAAACTCAAGGAATAAAATATAAAAAGGAAACTGTTACTACTTTTGGTGTTCCTTCAACCTCTTCTTGCACTAAGTCCATCCCAATTCCCAGCAATGACGCGTCCTTAGGATGACGCGTCTTCTTCATCAAATCCTTCCCATCAAAGATGACACGTCTCCATTGTTGCTTCTCTCTAGAATATTCTTCCTAATCTCCCATCACTCCCTTCAATGTTGCTTTGTAAGAAGGTCTTCCTTGATTACCTATTAAGTAGTTAGTAAACCTTGCTTAATGTCTAGTATTTCTGAGTCGCGTCCTAGGGCCCATTTATCTAAATATAATTGATCTGATGCCATCAATGCTTAATTGCAACCAGAGTCTATTTATCTAAGTCCGTCATCCAGATACTACTGGTTCTAGAGTCCCGATCTACCATATCTCTAAGTCGGTTCTATCCTATAATGGATCTAGAGTATAGTCCTTCCATAACTTTCTTCCTAGACCAGATGCCAGCTCATCCTGTTTGCTTCCCGAGGTATCAACATGAGCTCTGGGTTAGGTCTCCCTTACTTAATATCTTTATTATATGATAGTACGTTCTGAGGGTATAGCAAGGGCTCTAGAGTGAACTTCAAGTAAGAATTCATTGGTATAAAGCGTATCAAATGTTATCTCCCACGGAAAATTCACTTGCAGTGTAACAGCGGTGTAGCCCAGTGAGGCAAAGGCGCAGCAAAGTGGCGCATGGTCAGGAGAACCGAAAAGCACAGCAAGAGAGAAAAAGAGCAGTGCGCCCATAGAGAGAAAAAGCACAGCAAGGGAGGAGGGTAGTCGACAGGAGATCAGGAGAATCTTCAAAATACTGAGAGAAGTGTGGTTGAATATCAGAGTAGAAAAGATAGATATGCATGAAGGCATAATGATCAAAGCGCTCTTGGACAGTAGCACAATGGGGATGTTTATGGACAGACAGATGGCAGCTAGGCATGGGTTCAAGCTGCAGAAGTTGGAAAGACTATTAATAGTCAAAAACGTAGATGGAACTATGAATAGCGGAGGAGCCATAACACACCAAGTTGAGTGCAATGTGTTCTATAAGGGACATGTAGAAAGGATAAGGATGAACGTATGTGACTTAGGAAAAATGGAAGCGATATTAGGCATGCCCTGGTTAGTGGCCTACAACCTGGAGATAAATTGGGAAACCGGGAAAGTGAAGATGACAAGATGCCTACTCCTGTGTGGCGGAAGGAGTCCAAAGAAAGAGAAGGTCAGAATGACCGCAACAGAGGAAGAAGAGAAAATTGTCCGATGGACAATAGACAACAAAGAAGACTGGGGAAGAGAGGAAGAGATAGAAGAGGACCACAGGAAAATCGAGGAGATGGTCCCAAAGAAATTTTTGAAGTGGAGGAAAGTATTTGAGAAGGTAGAATCAGAGAGAATGCTGACCAGAAAAATTTGGGATCATGCGATAGATCTCAAAGAGACGTTTAAACCATGGAAAGGAAAAATTTATCCTCTGTTCAAGAATGAGAGAGAGGAAGTCCAAAATTTCATAGAGAATCAGTTGAGAAAAGGATATATCAGACCCTCAAAGTCACCTCAGACGTCGCCTGTATTCTTTGTAGGCAAAAAGGATAGAAACAAGAGGATGGTGATGGACTACCGCAACTTAAACAGCCAGACCGTGAAGAATAACTACCCGTTACCTTTAATTACAGATTTAATAGATAATATGAGTAGTAAGAAAGTATTTACTAAAATGGATCTCAGGTGGGGGTTCAACAACATGAGGATAAAAGAAGGAGATGAATAGAAGGGAGTGTTCACGATGCACATTGGTTCCTTCAAACCAACAGTAATGTTTTTCAGAATGACAAACTCGCCAGCAACATTTCAAGCAATGATGAACGAGATTCTGAGAGACTTGATAAACAAAGGAAAAGTGGCAGCATTCATGGACAATGTGCTAGTAGGGACAGAAACTGAGGAAGGTCATGACGAGATTGTAGAGGAAATACTGAGGAGGTTAGAAGAAAATGATTTGTATATCAAGCCAGAAAAATGTGTGTGGAAGGCAAGAAAGATAGGATTTCTAGGGGTCATCATAGGGCCTAATGGAATAGAAATGGAGAAGGAGAAGGTAGATAGAGTACTCAGTTGGCCATAACCAAAGACGGTGAAAGATGTTAGAAAGTTCTTAGGCCTCGCAAACTATTATAGGAGGTTTATTAAGGATTTTGCTCGAGTAGCAAGGCCATTAAATATGCTGATGAGAAAAGACGAGAAATGGCGGTGGGAGGAACCCCAGCAGAAAGCTTTTGATGAGTTAAAACAAGTCTTCACGATAAAACTAGTGCTAGCAGCTCCAGACTTAGACAAAGAGTTTAGAGTAGAGGCCGACGCCTCAAATTATGCTACTGGAGAAGTACTCTTGATGAAGTGCTCAGACGAGAAATGGAGACTAGTCGCTTTCATTTCAAAATCTCTAAGTGATATAGAATGAAACTACGAGATTCACGACAAAGAGATGTTAGCGGTAGTCAGATGCTTAGAAGCATGGAGGCATTTCTTGGAAGGTGCGATGGTAAAGTTTGAGATTTGGACAGATCACAAAAATCTCAAATACTTCATAAAAGCACAGAAATTGAATAGGAGACAAGTAAGATGGGCACTATACCTATCAAGATTTGATTTCATGCTAAAGCATGTTCCAGGGAGCAAGATGGGGAAAGCAGACAGTCTGAGCAGGAGACCAGACTGGGAAATTGGAGTGGAAAAGGACAACGAAAATGAGATGTTGATAAAGCCAGAGTGGATGGAAATGAGGAGAGCAGAGACAGTGGAAGTTATAGTAGACGGGATAGATCTACTAGAGAAAGTTCAAAGGTCAAAAGTAAAAGACAACGAAGTAATAAAAGCAGTGGAAGAAATGAAGAGGGCAGGAGTAAAAATGCTGAGAGATGAGGAATAGAGGGAAGTAGATGGCATCATGTACAAAGAAAGGAAAGTCTACGTGCCAAAAGATGAGAAACTAAGGGCAGAGATAATTAGACTACACCATGATACACTGATAGGAGGGCATGGGGGGCAATGGAAGACAGTAGAACTGGTCACTTGTAACTTTTGGTGGCCAGGGATTACGAAGGAGGTGAAGAGATATGTAGAAGGGTGCGATGCCTGTCAGCACAACAAGAACCGCACAGAACAACTAGCAGGCAAGTTAATGCCCAATTCTATTCCGGAAAAACCATAGACATACATATTGGCAGACTTTATCACTAAGCTGCCCCTAGCGCAAGGTTACAATAGCATTCTAGTAGTAGTGGATCAGCTAACTAAAATAGTCCACTTTATACCGACTACAGAGAAAACATCGGCAAAAGGACTGGCAAGGTTGTTCAGGGACAATGTGTGGAAGTTGCACGGTCTGCCTAAGAGCATTATATCAGACAGGGGACCTCAATTTGTGGCAGGATTAATGAGGGAGTTAAACAAGATGTTGGGGATCAGAAGTAAATTGTTGACGGCATTCCATCCTCAGACAGACAGACAGACAGAGAGGGTCAACCAGGAACTAGAGCAATACTTGAGAATGTTCATCGACCATAGGCAGGAACAATGGCCAGAATGGTTAGGAATAGCAGAGTTTGCATATAATAACAAAGCACACTCAAGTACCAAGACATTACCTTTCAAGGCAAATTACGGACAAGATCCTAGGATAGGATTTGAAGGGAGGAAGAAGAGGAAATATGCAGGAGCAGAGAAATTCATCGAGAAGATGAAGGAAATCCAAGAGGAAGCAAAAGCGGCGCTAGGAAAAGCACAAGCAGACATGAAAAAGTATGCTGACAGGAAGAGATCGGACATAGAGGAGTATAAAGTAGGGGACCTAGTCATGCTCAGTACTAAGGACCTGAAATATCAGATGGTCGGGAGGAGAACAGAAAAGTTGACAGAGAGGTTTGTAGGCCCTTTCAAGGTAAAAAAAATCGTATCAATAAACGCGATAGAATTAGAACTACCTAGTACAGTAAGAATACATCCAGTAGTCAACGTCAGTAGAATACAACAATATATAGGGCAAGTAGAGGGGCAGAGGAAGGAACAACCGGCCCCAGTAATAATCAAAGGGGAAAAAGAATGGGAAGTGGAGAGAATCCTGAACAAGCGACGAGTAAGAGGGAAAGATAAGTACTTAGTATGCTGGAAAGGATTTATGGCAGAATCCAATACTTGGGAAGGAAGGGAGAATTTAGAGAACGCAAAAGAAGTGATCGAAGAATTCAAAAAAGAGTATCGACAGGATATAGAAGACGTGGCGTGGCAAGAATGCGAGGAAACAACGTTCAAGCATGGGGAACTGCCAGGAAGATTCATGGCAAAGAAACTATTTGGGTGGTCAGACAAACAGTATGACCAAGAGTATTAGGGAAGATTGGAAAGAAACTGGAGATGGTGGAAGGACAAGAAACCAGTAAGAAGAGGGACGATGAAGACGATCCCAGAAGAGGAAGAAGAAGTCGAAGAAGAAAAATCGGGAGTTAGAGAATAGATGGAGGAAGATGAAGATGAAATGGGCAACATGGTAGACCCATATTACGAGCTGTAAGAAAATTCCTTGGGACAAGGAAACTTAAGAGGGGGGTAGTGTCATAACTTGGCAAAATAGCTAAGTCAATATTTAATTTAATTTTCTTTTTATTTTTCTTTTCTTTTATTTTTCTTATCAATGAACGCGCAAGATAAAAGTGACTCATAAGGAAGCATGGAACTTTAGTATAGGGTTAAGGTCAGGAATTTGTATAAGTAGTATAGGAAATCCAACAGGAACTCTATCAAGTTCTCTTTGTCAAATGCTGAACAAAGAGACAGTTGGCTTAATTCCGGTTATCGGACTTTAGCTGCTGACAACTATTGCGTTTGAGTCCAGCCACAGAGTCTTCATGAATAAAAAGAGGAATCTTGAAGCATGAGTGAGATATTCTTCCTCTATCTAACAAAAGAGCAGCAATCCCAAATAATACCATATACAGTGCTATCTGACCTCTTCTTCTAACCTCAGCAGCAATAGTATTACACAAAAATGTCTTCCCACAACCACCAGCAGCATTAATAAAAAAAAGATGACCCTGATTGTTGGTGATAGACTCCAGGATAGCATCAAAAGCAGCAACTTGATCAGGATTGAAGATTGTCCTTTGCTTATCTACCAAAGTTGCTATTTTATCTACATTATACTACTTAGCCTGTAAAAGAGGATTGGGAATTCTGTGAGCCCACTGTTACTGTAAAAGAGGCATTGGTGGAAAATCAGCAAGACTTCTTCCTATTTCCACTAATATCCTGTTAAGATCCCAAAGGCTATAATCATAAACATTATCCTCTGGTATCTCCTGGTCAGCTTAGTAGTAGTTCATATGATGTAGTTTGTGCTTGGCATCATCACATAGTCTAGCCTTGAATTGATCCCAGAGAAGATGAGGCTCAGCTACTTTATTAGTTAGCAAGATAACTACCAACAATCAACGACATGCCATTCTAGGCTGTATTGCAATTGCTTCCTCTAAGCAAATTCTCTACTCATGATCATCCTCCAGTAATCCCCTTGCCATACATGCTTCCTTGAATATATCAAACACTTGGCCATTCCAGGTCCTTAGATGCTCCCAACTCTTTCCATCTTCAAATATAGTTAAAAAAAGTTGTAAAAAGAATTGCTCTCCCTTTGATAGTAACACAAAGTACATCCTTCCAATTACTCTAGCACATCGTCTTAGATGCCATTACTTGTCTTTGGCATTCCAAGTATAGTGTTGAGAAAACTGCCAGTAGGTAAAGCCCAAACCATCATCATATATAGAGTTATAGTCAAACCAAGCAGTAAGTTGAGTTTTCTCTACATTTTGCCTGGTTAATACTTCATTGACAGTCTGGTATACATGGAAGTTGACATAGTGTTCATTGGGAAGATGGATAGGAAGACATTGGACAGCTGGTGACTCTCCATGCATATTGAATTCAAAGATCTTCCAGCAAGCTTTTGTTGGACCAATAAAGCAACCATCCAAATGAGCCTTGATTTCATCCTGCATTCCACCACTAATCTCCATAGTTGCTCTATCAGGACCCTTGTAGATGTACTTGCTCAGATACTTGACAGTTCCTAATCCAGCAGAGATCTCAACATTGATATGACAATCAAAGAGAAGAAGAAGTTAAGGACAATGGGGGACCATATATTAATTAGTGAATCTGGCCCCATTACATTCAAAAACCAAGCTATTGTCAGGCCTAGCATAAAGTGGATAACTGTTCTCAGCCCAATCTGTTCTCTCTTTATACTCCTTGGGAAAGTGTTTACTACATTTTCCATTGACCATATACTTGGCTTAGGGATTGTCAGCTTCACATAGACCATGTAGCATATATTTGGTGACTTTTGCATAGAGAAGTGGCTGTAATTGAGGATCAGGAAGTTGTGCTGAGATTATAGAATTTATGTGATAAGGGTCTTGAATGCGATCTTGAGAGTGTAAAAAGATAAGCAAGTGAATATAGGGAAGATCTCTTTTCTGGAACTCAATAGTATGAATATGAGCAATGGTAGTGCCAAAGAAGCCATTGTCAATGAGTTTGAGGAGTGCTTTCTTCTTTTGCTTAAAGACCTATGATACAATATCAGGACAATCAGTAGCTATTTGACCAGGGAAAAGACTGTAGAGGATTTTTGGCCACTTGGGATTAGCAGTCATGGTAAGGAAGAGGTCTAGTTTGTGGAAGTATTTGCAAATGACCATAGCATCCTGGAACAGCTGGGTCATAAACCTAGAACTGTCATGACTTAGCAAAACGGCTAAGTTATTATTTATATTTCTTTTCTTTTCTTTTCCTTTTACTTTATCTTAGACTTACTACACAGAAGAAAGTATGGGAAAGTGTCATGTCACAAGTGTCACACAGTCACAGTTACATGATGGGAGTCATAATGTCACATGATAGGCATGGGAACATAGTGCACAGACCATGTAGTAATTGTATAAGTAGTATAGAAAATCTAACAGGAACTCTATCGAGTTCTCTTTGTCAATTGCTAAACAAAGAGCAGTTGGCTTTATTCCAGCTTGGAGTTTAGCTTTCTTACACTAGAACTCAATTACACATCTGAGCACCGTCTGCCTTGGACCTTGCTCAATCTTTTATCTCATCATAAATCAACCCTTGGTCGCTAATCATTACGATCAGTAATCATCTCCATATATAGCTGGGCTCTTGGCTTAAGGAGACTTCACTGTCAGTTAGGGACAATGGGTGGAAGTATAGTACCAAGCTTGGGTATTACTACTAAGACCTGACCTTGCAATCAAGTGGTGTTTAGTAGTTTACTTATATTGCTTCATAGTATAAACCTTGTGCTGTGCTCTATTGTGAGTGGTACACGCAGAGGTGTGATGGTTACTTCTAGAAGGCTGTCTAGATTAGAGATCCCATCCATTGAGTAATAGTCTAACCATACTATTAGGGCAGTAGTTAGTGGGGCAGTAGGCATCTGGCTGGGTGAAGATCTTGTGCCCCAGTAGACATAGTTGTAACTAGCAAGACTCAACATTAATTCCATACTACTGTGGAGACATAACATAAATGTCTCTACAACAATATAACTCTATCATGAGCAACTTGCTGAAAGAAAAACACTCCCTTGCCAAACTGAGAGAAGAACTTGAGGAGAGAAAAGAAAAGTTGTGTTTTGGTTGCAAAGGATTTGGGCACCTGGCCCAAAATTGTAGGAAGCAGAAAGAGACAGGAAAAGAGGTAATGATATCCCAAAATAAGTTTGAAGTATTAAGGAGCAGAGTAATGCAGTGTAGAGTAGAAGAAAAGATGATTCAGTGTCAGTGTCTAAACCCTGATGACTGGAATTAAGCCAACTATCTCTTTGTTCAGAGTTTGACAAAGAGAACTCGATGGAGTTCTCACTCATTTCTCTACTACTTATACACTTTACTACTGTGGCTATGTGCTTGCTCTCCCATGGTCCTCATATTACTCTTGTCATGTGACGCACTGTGACCTGTGACCTGTGACGTGACCATCTATGACCTTCCGTCACACCAATTGTGACATTGTGACAAAGTCACATGATACTTTCCCATGCTCCATCTTGTAGTTGTAAGTCCAATAAGAAAAGAAAAGAAAAGAAAAAGAAATATAGATAACAACTTAACTGTTTTGCCAAGTCATGACATTCAGAGATAGGAAGTGGCAGTAGTAAAATGTTTTAAGTGTGGGAAGGAAGGACACAAGTGCAGAGAGTGTCCACTATAGAAGCAGATAAAGAAGGTGGTGCATGTGGCAATGCCACAAAAGGTGCAACAAGAGAGGAAGCTAGTACGTCTTATCAGGGAAAAGGTGTAGGAAGGAGAAAAGAGGCTGAGAAGAGTAGAGGAAGATGAGGTGACATGCGTGGCCAAGCCACAAGAAGTATAGCAAGGGTGGAAGAGAAGCTCAGTAGAAGAGTTAAGAAAGAGAGCAGAGGAGCACTGTGGAAAAAATGTCCTAGAAGAGGCGCAATTATGGGATCTAGAATGGTATACAAGAGAGGTAGTAGTTTTGTACCTAGCTTGTGAGAGGTATGGAAACCAAGGATATTATGTGGAAGACAATAGGGACAGGGAGTAATCTCCAGAAGGAAATTGGAAGGGATGAAATGGTGTGGATATAAAGAGAAGGCAGTATGGCCTAGAGAAGCAAAGGTGCAGCAAAGCAGTGCATAGTCAAGAGAACCGGAAAGTGCAGCAAAAGAGGGGGGTAGTCAAAGGGAGGTCAGGAGAACCTTCAAAATGCTAAGAGAAGTATGAATAAGTATTAGAGTAGAAAAGTTGGATATACATGAAGGCATAACTGTAAAAGCACTCTTAGACAGTGGTGCCACTAGGATGTTTATGGACAAAAGGATAACAGCTAGACATAGGTTCAAGCTACAGAAATTAGAAAGACTGATAATAGTCAGAAATGTAGATGAGACAAATAATAGTAGAGAGGCCATTACATACCAAGTAGAGTGCAATGTGTATTACAAAGGCCATATAGATAGAAAGAATGAGAATGGATGTGTGTGACTTAGAGAAAATAGAAGTAATTCTAAGAATGCCATAGTTGGTAGCACATAACCCCAAGATAAATTGGGAAACCAGAGAAGTCAAGATAATGAGATGCCCACCCCTATGTGATGGAAGGAGTCAAACAAATGAAAAGGTCAAAAGGGTAGTAATCCTAGAGGAAGAGAAAATTGTCAGATGGGCAATAAATGACAAAGAAAACTGGGGAAAAAAGGAAGAGATGGAGGAGAACCATAGAAAAATTGAGGAAATGGTCCCAAAAAGGTTTTTGAAGTGGAAGAAAGTATTTGGGAAGGTAGAGTTGGAAAGGATGCCAACCAGGAAAATATGGGATTATGCTATAGATCTCAAAAAGACGTTCAAACTGCAGAAGGGAAGGATTTATCTGTTATCTAAAATAAAAAGGAAAGAAGTCCAGAAATTCATGGAGGATCAGCTAAGAAAAAGCTATATCAGACCCTCAAAGTCATCTCAAACGTCACCGGTGCTTTTTGTGAGCAAGAAAGATAGTAGCAAGAGGATGGTAATGGACTATCGTAATTTGAACAACTAGACAATAAAGAACAACTATCCACTCCCATTGATCACTGAACTAATCGACAACATAGGGAGTAAGAAAGTATTTACCAAAATGGATCTCAGGTGGGGATTCAATAATGTGAGAATAAAGGAGGGGAATAAATGGAAGGGAGTATTCACAACGCATATAGGTTCCTTCGAGCCAATAGCAATGTTCTTTAGGATGACAAATTCACCTGCTACATTCCAGGCAATGATAAATAAAATCTTAAGAGATTTAATTAATGAGGGAAAAGTAGCAACATTTGTAGATGATGTGTTAGTAGGAACAGAAATGGAAGAAGGACAAGATGAAATTGTGGAGGAAATACTGAGAAGATTGGAGGAGAACGACTTGTACATCAAGCTGGAAAAATGTGTGTGAAAGGCAAGAAAAATAGGATTCTTAGGGGTTATCATAGGACCTAATAGAATAGAAATGGAGGTGGAGAAAGTGGATAGAGTACTTAGTTAGCCATAGCCAAAAAATGTGAAAGACATCAGAAAATTCTTGGGTCTTGCAAACTATTATAGGAGGTTCATTAAAGATTTTGCTCGAATAGCTAGGCCAATGAATGTGCTTACACGAAAAGATGAGAAGTGGCGATGGGAGGAAACACAACAGAAAGTATTCAACAAGCTGAAAAAAATCTTCACTAACAGACCAGTATTAGTGGCCCCAGATTTAGACAAGAAATTTAGGGTAGAAGCTGATGCTTCAAATTATGCTACTGGAGGAGTACTCTCAATGAAGTGCTCAGATGAAAAATAGAGACCAGTTGCTTTCATTTCTAAATCTCTAAGTGATACAGAAAGAAACTATGAGATACATGACAAAAAGATGTTAGCAGTTGTTAGATGCTTAGAAGCATGGAGACACTTCCTGGAAGGAGCAACAGTTAAATTTGGGATATGGACAGATCACAAGAACCTCGAATACTTCATGAAAGCATAGAAGTTGAATTGAAGACAAGCATGATGGGCTTTGTACCTATCTAGGTTCGACTTTATATTAAAACATGTTCCAGGAAGCAAGATGGGAAAAGCAAATAGTCTCAGTAGGAGACCAGATTGGGAGGTTGGAGTAGAAAAGGACAATGAGAATAAAATGATGGTGAAACCAAAGTGGCTAGAAGTAAGAAGAACAAAGGCAGTAGAAATAATAGTAGATAGGGTAGATCTACTAGAAGAAGTGAGAAAGTCAAAAGTGAAAGATGATGAGGTGGTAAAGGCAGTAGAAGAGATGAAAAGAGCAGGGATGAAAATGTTAAGGGATAAAGAGTAGAAAGAGGTTGATGGCATTATGTACAAAGAAGAGAAGGTCTATGTACCAAAAGATGATAAGCTTAGAACAGAAATAATCAGGCTACATCACGATATGCCAGTAGGAGGTCATGGGAGACAGTAGAAGACAGTAGAATTGGTTATCCAGAACTTTTGGTGGCCAGGAGTGACCAAAGAGGTGAAGAGATATGTAGAGGGGTGTGACGCTTGCTAGCAAAATAAAAATCGCACAGAACCACTAGTAGGCAAACTAATGCCCAATTCTATTCTGGAAAAACCCTGGACACACATATCGGCAGACTTTATCACAAAGCTACCTTTAGCTTAGGGATATAACTCAATCTTAGTAGTAGTTGATAAGTTAACTAAAATAGTACATTTCATACCTACTACAGAGAAAACATCGGCAGAAGAATTAGTGTGGTTGTTCAGAGATAATGTATGGAAGTTACATGGGCTACCTGAAAGTATCATCTCAAATAGGGGGCCCCAATTTGCAGCAAGACTAATGAGAGAGTTGAATGGGATACTAGGGATCAAGAGTAAATTGTCAACGGCGTTTCACCCTCAGACAGATAGACAAACAGAGAGGGTCAATCAGGAGTTAGAACAGTACTTAAGAATGTTCATCAATCATAGGCAAGAACAGTGGCCAGAGTGGTTGGGAATGGCAGAGTTTGCATACAATAATAAAATGCACTTGAGTACTCAGACATCGCCCTTTAAGGCAAACTACAGACAAGATCCCAGGATAGGGTTTAAGAGAAAAAAGAAGGGGAAGTATGAGGGAGCAGAAAAATTCATTGAGAAAATAAAGGAAATATAAAAGGAGGCAAAAGCAGCACTAGGGAGAGTGTAGGAAGAAATGAAGAAATATGCAGACAGGAAGAGAGGAAAAGCAGACAACTATAAAGTAGGGGACTTAGTGATGTTGAGTACTAAGAATCTGAAGTACCAGATGGTTGGGAGGAGGACAGAAAGTTGACAGAGAGATTTGTAGGCCCTTATAAGATTAAGAAGATTGTATTATCGAACGTAGTTGAATAAGAACTACCTAGCACAATCAAAATACATCCAGTAGTCAATGTTAGTAGAATACATAGATACATAGGGCAAGTAGAGGGGTAGAAAAGAGGAGCAACTAGCTCTAGTAATAATTGAGGGGAAAGAAGAATGGAAGGTAGAGAGAATCTTGAATAAGCGACGAGTGAGAGAAAAGGACAAATACTTGGTATGCTGAAAGGGATTCACAGCAGAGTCAGATACTTGGGAAGAAAGAGAGAATTTGGAAAACATGAAAGAAGCAATCAAAGAATTTGAGAAGGAATACTGGTGAGATATAGAAGACATAGCAAGACAAGAACGCAAGGAAAGAACATTTAGAAGAAGAGATTTACCAGAGAGATTTACAGCAAGAAAACTGTTTGGATGGTCAGATAAAAGGTACAATCAAGAATATTGGGGAAGGCTGGAAAGGAATTGGAGATAGTAGAAAGGAAAGCAATCAGGGGAAATGGAAACAATTGTAGAGAAAGAAGAAATCAGGAAAGAAAGTTCAGGAGTTAGAGAATGGACAGAGAAAGATAATGATAAGATGGGTAACATAATGGACCCTTACTACGAGTTGTAGAAAATTCCTTGAGATGAGAAAACTTAAGAGGGGGGTAGTATCATGACTTGGCAAAACAGCTAAGTCATTATTTATATTTCTTTTCTTTTCTTTTTCTTGGACTTACTACACAGAAGGGAGTGTGGGAAAGTGTCATGTCACAGTCACATGATGTCACATGATAGGCATGGGAAGATAGTACACAGACCATGTAGTAATTGTATAAGTAGTGTAGAAAATCTAATGGGAACTTTATCGAGTTCTTTTTGTCAATCACTAAACAAAGAGCAGTTGGCTTTATTCCGGCTTGGAGTTTAGCTTTCTTACAAGAACTCCCCACATAAGAAGAGGGAAGAATGAGTTTGCGTCCCAAAACCCTAACATCTTCTCCATCATGTCTATCATGCATAGCAGTATCCTAAAGTTCCTGGTAGAGCTTAGATCTAAGAGTATGTTGATGTGTTCTAGCCCAGTTAAGTCTCCTCTGCTCACAATTTGTCTATGCATTAACAATAAACTGCTGAAACAACTTCCGACCATAGAAGAGAGATAGCTAAGAACTATCTCTGACATGAAGATGATAGGCATAGTAGCATCTATCAGAGACTACCTGTGAGTGAGCCCATTCCTTCCCATCTCTTTGTCTTGCATTCTCCCCTTGTTCTCTAAGTTGAGCTCCATGGATTGGGATTCTTGGATGCCACCTATTCTCTCCCTTTGAAAATAACAGAACATAATGAAGAGCAGTATATGAAGGACTATTCTGGCTAATCCATTCAAGTCGTCCTCCTCTTGCCCGTAATACTACATCTCTATTGTCTATTGCATAATGCACCCCTTCCTCTGGAATAATAACTGCAATCTTCTCAGTAGTTGGCAGGTTATGAGTTCTTTGATCTTGTTGTAAATTGACATATAGCCTAATTATGATCTCCTCCTGCTCCTCTACTGGCTTTTCTCTAATAAGTTCATAGGCATGACGATAATAACCAATATATGGATGGCTATCCAAAAGCATTGTTTGAAGATTATCCATTACCATAGGATCCAAGTTCCTATTATTAAGTCTCCTGACATTAAGCTACTCTGCTGTATTAAGGATATAGATCTGTGCATATATTGGAGTTTGATCACCATGAGAAAGAAGAGCACCAGTAAGATGATGAAGCTCTCCCTGAATTTTGAAACAGTAAGAGCCAAACTGTCTAGTAACTGAGTTGTCAATTTTGACTCCTACTGAAGTCATAGCAAATGCTGCATTATACTGTTATATGTTGTTACAAAATTCTCTTGAGGAATAATCATCTCCAGTCAAGTAGTTTTATAAGATTCCAGTAAGAGGTTGAAAAGGAGGTAATTGGATCTGTCCTTGCAAACAGCACATACCAAACTTTGGATGATTAACTCTTGAGAAAGTAAGCTTTTCATAGTTAAAGTGAAGAGCATAACAGTGAGAACAGATAACAGATAGCATGCCCAAGTTGTTATACTGTATATCAGCCTCTAGAAATGGTTGTCCAGCTGGTGGATAATATCTAGGCTGAAGAACAGGTAGTAGAATGTCATCTGG
>Ga0153968_1000053_pt1 | contig 17545 bp, 19 predicted proteins | sample TSGA052MetaG_FD_104729 | JGI IMG/M metagenome (GOLD analysis project Ga0153968, IMG submission 104729) | Attine ant fungus gardens microbial communities from Georgia, USA - TSGA052 MetaG | ecosystem: Host-associated > Fungi > Mycelium > Unclassified | place: USA: Georgia, George L Smith State... | reverse complement strand
ATTGAGGGTATACTATCCTCTGACTGTAGATCACAGACGTTATACTCTACAGTCCCAAGGGAAAATCCAATTTGGGAGTCCTCTTTCCCTTCCCACTTGGGGGAACAGGATCGGGGATTTCCTTAATTGATGCGCTATTCACATTGACGTCCTCAGAAGGAAATTCTAGGTCGTCACTTTTTTCCTCCAATAACTTCATCAATCGTGCTCTAAATGACTGATTTTTATTTTTGCTTGGACCCAGTGGAGACGGTTTCTGGGAAGAGGTTTTATGGGGACGTTTGTCCTCATTACCAGGCTTGTCGTAATAGTCTACAGTATTATGCATTTTTGCTTTATTCTTAAAGCCCTTTCCAGCACATATCTGGCAGTATCGCAAGTTCTTCCCTTCTTTTTTCTGAATCTCATCTATTTCCATTGCGTCCGGGTCCTTCTTTCCTCCACTTTTCTCTACATTTGCCTCTGGACTGAATATTGCACCCTGGGCCTTGTCCAGATGTAAGGCCTTATATGCTTGTATCAACAATTTAAGATAGTCGTCCTATGTCTTGTGATATTGATTTGTAATTTCATATATGACAAGCACATTTCGCAGCTTGTCAGGAATGACTTCTTTTATTTTGTCGATGTGAACTTCGTCGCTGTAATTGACAATCCTTGCCAATGTCCTGTATTGTTCAGTGTACTTGACAAAGTTCTTTTTAGCTAGGTCCTTGTTGACCCAGAGCGCCGTTAGTTCCTTCTTTGCTCCCTTCTTGTCATCTCTTTGTCTGTAAATATTTTTGAGTTCCTGAGCAAAGTCGCCCCAGGATCCAACACCTTGTCCTGCTTGCACCTTATCATAGTATGACTTCATATATGTGCTGGCGGGAGCACGTAACCTAGTGAGGGCGCACACAATTTTCTGATCGTCCACAATAATACCGGACGCCGAACAATATAGAGCAATCTAGCTCAACCAATCATGCAAGTACATCTTGTTTTCAGAGCCTGCAAATGTTGGTGGCTCTGGTACCTTGGCCTTTGAGGTGATGTTCCCTCCAGGGAGCCTTGTCAGCTTTCCCTGGAGACAGGTGACTTCTGCCTCTAAAGTAGCAATTCTATTATATGCGGTGGTGTCAAGGACGGAATTCTGGAGGAAGGAGATAATTAGAAACCACACTCTGTTCCAGAGTAATGTACGATGTCGGAGAGGGATGTACTTAGCGATGATAAAAAGAAGGCTCTGGCGGACTGTCAAGGACGTCGGAGTGGAGAACGACTTAGTGAACGACCTTGGCTTTAACTTATATATTGTGCCCCGGTCTCCAGTCGTGAGGTTGGTCACGTATTTCGGAGTGAAGGAAGTCGTCAAGACAGAGGTCCTAAGGAGTCGAGTGAAGGAGCCAGAGTGGACAATATGAGATTAGGACCAGATGATGTTAATTTACAAACTGAGGAATTACACTGTAACTACTCAATACTTATAGGAAGTCCGGAATAGGAAGAGAGTAGTCTACTACGCTATCCTACTATTATTAATATTAGGAGAATAATTAGGAGAATTAAATTATATAATTATCATATTTCCGGAATATGACAGTACCCCCCCCTTTAAGGCTAAGCCCTCAAAGCTTCTATGCATAAGCAATTTAATTATCACCTGACTCTGGTTTCAAAGTTTTCTATTGCAGACTTTTAATCCTGAAATTATACCACCATGTCCCCTAATTCCACCTTGATTGCTAACCTTTCTGACTCTGATGACGAGTCTTATGAGGCTGGGTTGGCGAGAAGACGTGCTGAGGCGGAAAACCTGCTTCGACAGCAGGAAGAGAAGGAGCACCTTGAGCGCCAAGCCCGCAAAGAGGCAAAAATGGCGGAGCGGAAAAGACTGGAGGAAGAGGCGCACAAAAAACAGGAAGAGGAAAAAACACAGTGGAGAGAAGAAGATCGCCAGAGAGATCTGGCCAAATGCTTAGAGGTGGATCGTGTCGCTGCCGTGGAACAACAACGGCGCAAGAATTGGTTGAAGACCTTTCTGCCGCCCTCATCTCCTCCTTCCGACTAGGAGATGAACTTAATCGACCTTCCGCCTCTGACCAAGAGGCAACGCGTTCGATACCTGCCACAAGAAACTCCAGAGGCTTGCCAATGACATGAAGAGTTGGCAAGAGAAATGGGAACTTCAGTTGTTGGTGGGGGAAGTCTGTGTGAGAGGTGCACAGACTTCAGAATCTTGTGTATTCCCCAAACCTTGCCATAAGTATCATTCGAATTGTTCCCTTTTTCGCTAATTTCTTTTTGTAGTCACGCAACTTCCTGCGCTCCTTGCGCCAAGGCCAAGGCTGTCTGTAAGCCCTTTGACGCAGACAGGGCACGAGTGAAAGCCAAGGTGGAAACGGCCAGAAGGTCCAATGTGAGGAAAGCAAAACAACAGACGGACACAGAGTGGAAGGCAGAGATCTTAAGGAAATTAGACGGCCTGAGTGAGTTGAGCAGCCTGAGGAAGGACATCCGGAGAATTGCAGTGGCGTTAGAGAAACTTGCTGGCATGGAGGGCGAAGACTCCAATAAGGAATGAATTTTGTGGCTGGAGTCCGAGGGAGAGTTGACGGAGGTACAGGGGAGTAAAGACAAAGGAAAACAGAAGGAGGAGAGAATAGACGGAGCAGAAGAGGAGGAAGAAACTGGAGGACAGGAAGAGGAAAATGGAATAGAGGGTGTGGAAGAAGGTGGTAACTTTTCTCCAGTTGCATACTCTGTCGGGACTGGCGTTTTGTAATTTTTTCTTTTTTAATAATAGTTGTTTTTCCTGTGGCAGAAAATGGGTGTGAGCGACAATAATGTTGAAGCAAGAATACAAGTACTCGACGATCGCAAGGGAAACTGCGGAGAAGTCCAAGTACCCAAACTTTGCAATGGAGATTGCCTTGAATACAAGTATCAGATTGCAACGGAAACTGCGGAGTGGAATACAAGTAAGCAAGTCAGTGCAAAGGAAACTGCACTCTAGAATGTATACGATTACTGAAGGATAAATTTTTTTTTTTTTTTTTGAAGCGGAGTGAATGCAGAGAACAGAGTCAAGGAAATGGGATGGAGGTAATTTAGGATAGTAATGGTCCCGGTTTAGACAGATACTTGAGATGAAAATCATTCAGTAATTCTTTGGCGTGCTCCAGTTCTGTCGCTGGTAACCATTCAGAGTCGTTGTCGGTATCTTCATATCCTAGTCATATAACCTTATAGAGCAGTTTGCATGCCCTCCAGCGGTCAATCTTGGAGTCAACTATCTTGGAGATCTCGTATTCTGGTTCTCTGTCGATGATTACCGGTGCTGGTAGAGGTTCAGAGCATTGCTGGAAGGTGTTGGGTGTAGCTGGTTTGAGCATAGAGACATGGAATACAGGATGGGCAGCCCTCATTGTGTCCAGAAGGCAGAGTGTGAAGGATTGCGGACTGGGCTGGGCAATTATCTCGTATGGTCCGAGGTACTTTTTGGAGAGTTTCTTTGATGGGCGGGTCGTCTAGAAGTACTGTGACCTGACGAATACTGATTGTCTGACTTGGAAGTCCGGTGGTTGTTGCTGATGCGAGTCAGTGGAGGGTTGATATTGTCTTTGGGCTTTGGTGATTTCCTCTTTGAGCGTGTCTTGTAATTCGTCAAGATTAAGTACGAAGTCACAGGCATGGGAAGAGACTATATCTCGCTCTGGGTATATACTGAGGTTAGGATGATATCCTTTGTTGGTGAAGAATGGAGAGACACCAGTGGTAGCACTAGGGGCATTGTTGTAAGCAAATTCCGCCAGGGGTAACAGTTCGGACCAGTTGTCCTGTTGGTAATTGCAATATACACGGAGATACTGTTCCAATGTCTGATTAGTCCGTTCCGCTTGACCATTTGCCTCCGGGTGGTATCTGCTGGTAAAGTGGAGTCTTATGTCTAGGGCGGTACCTAGGGAACAGAAGAAGTGAGAGACAAATTCTGAGCCGCGGTCGGATGTAACATGAGACGGAACTCCGTGCTTTGAAAAGACGTAAATCACGAAAAGGCGTGCTAGTTCCACTGAAGTGATGGTGTCGTGAGTGGGAATGAATATGGCTTGTTTTGACAGGCGACTACTACTATATAGACCTCATAAACCTACCCAAGACACTGTATATTGGATTTATAACAGAACTCCCCTTTAGAGTGCTCTTAAGAGTAGAAAGGATCTTAGAAAGTTTACTTCCTAAAGAATAATACCATGTCTCAGCAGCCATTGCCCTTTATAAATACCAAGGTTACTATCAGATCAGAGCCATTACTCCTGATAGCTAATTATAACTAGAACTAGAAAAATGAGTCCTCTTAAGGGCTACATTACAAACATACTAGAAGGAGACTGAGACTAGCTAAAGGTATAAGAAGATATAGGAGTAAAAGAAGGACTAGAGAAGTCAAGAAGAGAGATAAAAAAGAAGGTTGATAAAGATGACACTATTATGCTAGTAAAAGAGTAAAAAAATGGAATTGCATATTAGGACAAACAACAATATGTGGTACTAGCTCCCAATTACATGCTAAAAGTTCAAAAGAAGATTACTAAAATGAAGGTTTTAAGTAAAAGAAGAAATTAGTTATTATATACAGCTTTAAGTTAGATAATAAATATTTGTTATTTAAAAGAAGGTAAGATCTCTCTGGATTGTTGTTGCATAGCCTCCCTAAGATGTCAATCTTTATGCACTATGGCACTGGCTCAACTAGAAAATACAGTTAGTTGATCTCTTATGAACTCTTTACTCAGCTGCTCTCTTATCTATACCCCCAATACTGAGCCTTACAGGTGTGATGCAATCCAAGTGTGCACTTAGCCAAGCTTTCCTAGCCTGCTATTTTCTCCAAAGCCTGCCTGAGTTACATCTGCTACTTTTTTCTAGTATCACAAATGGTCACTTACTGTTTGTGATGGATGCTTTTATACTTTAAAGAATTCAAAAATGTGAAGTTAGATGAGTGACAAAAGATGTTGTTAAGTCTGAGATCTAATCCTCAGACAAGAAGTCCTTATATACAGAATTGTGATGGTCTATGCACTAGGACAGATCATTACATGCTACTACCTATTGTTCTATATATAGTAGTGCCTTTGTACTGTAAATAGCAATAACTTAATCTTATGGAGGCTGTCCTTTGTTCTAAGAAAAGGACAGATGACTATTTATAGGTAATTAATGAAGTTCATATACAAACATTGAGGCCTTCATATCTCCATGAATATCAATTGTCTCAGTGCTTTTTTAGGCTCATTTTGAGCAGTATGAGGAGGGCTTTTCTGATGCCTAAAAGAAAAGCATTGATCATGGCAGTTTCCAAGATATCAGCAATTTGATAAATGATACTATAGTAGTTACCTGTTGATCTGCCTGATATCTTGGTCATCATTGATTGCCTTGAGACATGACTGGTATCTATTAAAAGATCTTTTCAAGGGCTTTTGGATGCCATTAAGACTATGAGAATCTTTGAAGAATTGATAGAGATATGACCAAATGAAGTTTGTGACACTAAATTACATTCTAGGTATCATTTATCTAAATATATTTGATCTGATACCATCAATGCTTATTTGCAATCAAAGACATATTATTGAAGTATGGACTAACACCATCCATATTTTCCACATGAAGTTGATCCTTTTTTCATTCCTTCTACATCTAATGACATCAACATAATTCCTCCTCTCCATTCTACCCTGTAGCAACTGGGCAACCAGAGTAGAATCAACACATCCATATAAACCTAGACTTCATGTAGCAACTCCCTCAGTCGTCTACCTTCATAGGTGACTCCTGAGGTAAGATCATCTTACTTATGTTTCATACTTAAATTAACTATCCTCTGTAGATATTTTACTTAATAGGTGAATAAACAGTTGTCTACCTTCATAGGTGACTCCTGAGATATTTTACTTAATACATATCTGTCTAAGTCTGTTTCTGGTATACTAATGGCTTAAGAGCTCAAGTCTATTATCTCTTTTAGAGTATTTCTAGTATAAAGTAGATCTAGAATATCATCGTCAGATAACTCTCTTTATAACCTGATGCTAGCTCATTTTGCTTGTTTTCTAAGGTCTTTTTATGAGTTCTAGGTCTATTTCTACTTGCTTACTATTTCATATAACTCTTAGGTATGTTCTAAGGACTTACAATAGGTTCTAGAGCAAATTTTAGTTAGAAATTTGTTGGTATAAGGTATATCACATGCTACTTTCTGTAGCAAATTTGCTTGTTGTCATATGACAGAAAATACCTATTTAATAATATAATTTCTTTTATATTTTATATTATTACTAATTTTTCGCTTCTAAACTCCTGTTGTCTACTCCTATAGGATCACAATGTAGACTAGTTACTGGTACTCCTCCTATTCCAGACTTAGTATAAGTACTCCAGTAGTTATATCCTAGTTCCTTAGTTTGTAGATTAAAGTTATTTACGTCTTTAATATCCATCTCCACTCCTATCAATCTATATACTACTTCTCTCCTGCACTTCTGACAACAATTCTGTCCTCCTGAAATATGTAACCACATATGTGGCAGCAGATCGAGGCATAGTGCACGAGCTGAGACCAAGGTTGTTCTCCCACTTTTGTTGTCAACTCCCTTCCACTCCAGAGTAATTCCACTCCACTCCAGGTCACTCTGCTCTCGCCCTGCATGTCCTTGACACTTGTAATGTAACAATAGACAGCTGTTTAGGCAATATAAGTGGTATTTTTCACCATAATAACTATAATAATCAGTTTAAGAGACAAGTCTGACTCTCCAGAAGATAACTACTAAAAAGCCCTCTTATGGACTTGTGAATACTACTCAAGTAGCAAAGTAGTGGCTGTAACCACTACTACAAACCTCATAAGAACTGTCTAGATGATTTCATAACAGATTTATAACAGAACTCTCTCTAGAGTACTCTCAAGAGCAAAAAGGACCTTTAGAAGTTTTTTTCCAACAGAATAATGTCATATCTTAGTAGTTGGCTATCTTATAATAACCACAAACTAGAAAAACAAGTCCTCTTGAGAGCTGCATTGCAAATATAACAGAAGGAGACTAAGACTTAAAGATGTGATGATGTTAAGACTCTAGACCTCATAGTTGAATATATGTTTCAACCTGAAGCCTATATCTAACACTTGATATCTTCATGCTCTTTGTTAGAGAATCTGGTTAAGGTTTTCAGTGAAGTTATACTGGAGGAGAGATGTTAACAAGACTTTAAGTAGCACCCTTCAAGACTGTTCTAAGACAAGAAAAAGTACTGATTCCTCAGAGTAAGATTTTACAAAAAAGAGAGAACTTGCTATTCCTTTCTCTTTCTGGTCTGTATTTATCCTAACTAGTAATGTGACAATGTTACAATGTAGTAACACTACTTGTAACTAGAAGGTAACTAGTTAAGTGACAGTCTAGTAACAAAAGCAATGAGAGTGACAAGTTGAGTTAGTATTAGGACCACAACTTGGTGAGAATTCATGTATGGGCTTGGCCACAGTCTTAAGGACAGGGCCAACTTCTGTACCTGCCCAATCTAGGTTCTGAGAGTTGAATTGGAAAGTTTGTCTATGAGTAAACAAAGCTAGAGTACTAGTATCCCTAATCCTATTTACTAACTAAGCTACTGACTAATCCTTGATCTTGTAAGTCAGATGTCAGGCCAGGGGCATGACAGTCAGTATCTATAAATAGATTAGTCCAATATTGTCCTATCTAGCTCAGGTCTAAAGATAGAATAAAAGATTGTCTAAGATCTCTCTGAAGAGTTCTGTCCATATTATTGAGTCTGATGTCTGTTTGAGATCTTCAGACATTTACTGCATTACTGCATAGTGATATCTTCATTCATCAACACTAACATTTCATCCACTAGCTATTCATTATGAGACCAAGGCTGATAATATCTGTAGTTCCACTCAATATTCATAACAGATGAGGTATAGAAAGAGTAGAAAAAGGACTAGAGAAGTCAGATAAGGAGATCAGATAGAGAGATAAGAGAGAGATTTGACTCAAGATCAATATTTCTCTTTATTGTCTATTAAGAGGCTTGAGAGCCATCTACTTAAGTTCTATAGAGAAAGTAACTCAGATGTTGTTACACCACAAGCGAATTTTCCATGGAAAACAACATTTGATACACATTATACCAATGGATTCTCAATTAGAATTCACTCTAGAACCCTTTCTATATCCTCAGAACATAACACTATATGATAAGTACATTGAACAGGTGATAATCGACCTAGAGCTTGTGTTGAGACCTTGAGAAGCAATTAAGATGAACTGGCATCAGGTTACTAAGAGAGTTACTGAGGGACTATGCTCTAGATCCACTCTTGGATGGACCAACTTAAAAAAATGGTAAACTTGGACTCTAGAACCAGTACTACTCAGATGAAGAACTTAGACTGATAGATTTTGTGTTAAGACTCTAAACCTCACAGTTGAATATGCATTTCAACTTGAAGCTTATATCTAACACTTGATATCTTCACGCTCCTTATTAGAGGATCTGGTTAAGGTTTTCAGTGAAGTTATATCGGAGGAGAGATGTCAATGAGACTTTGAGTAGCACCCTTAAGGTTGTCCTAAGACAAGTAAGAGTACCGATTCCTCAGAGTAAGGTTTTTACAAGGGGAATACAGAAAGAGAGAACTTGCCGTTCCCTTCTCTTTCTGGTCTGTATTTATCCTAACTAGGTATGTAACAATCGTTACAATGTAGTAACACTACTTGTAACTACAAGTGACTAGTTAAGCAACAGATCAGTGACAAGGTGACAAGTGAGTCAGGGGTAAGTCAGTGTCTAATAATGGGTTAATCCAATGTTATCCCATTTAGCACAAGTCCAAGGATAGAGAAGAAGAATAATCCGAGATTTCTCTGAAGAGTCCTGTCCATACCATGAGTCCGTTGTCTCCTAGGATGCTTCGACATTCTATGCATTACTGCATAGTAATGTCCTCGTTCTGTACCATCAACATTTCTTCTTGTATTGCTATTATTTCATCTACTAGCTATTCATTATCAGACCAAGGCTGATAATAACTGTAGTCCCACTTGATGTTCATAACATTTTGTGCTTGTAAATAAGCATTGATGGCATCAGATCAGTTATATTTAGATAAATGACCTCTAGGATGCAACTTGAAGATACTAAACATTTATTGAGACTTGCTAACTGCTTAACAGATAATCAATGAAGTCTGTATTACAAAGCAGCATCAAGAGCATAATAGGGGAAGACAGAAGAATATTCTAGAAGGAAGTGGCAATAAAGACACATCATCTTTGATGGGAAGAACTTGGTGAGGGAACATGTCATCACAAAGAAAGAAGAAGGCTATATCATCAGTGGGATTTTGGGAGGCCTTAGGACAGAAAGAAGGCAATGGAATCCTAAAAGTAGTAATAGTTTCTCTTTTATATTTTATTTCTTGAGTTCAGGGCTTTGTAATATTTTAATATAGTATCCAGAGTGTAGTTAGATCAGAGAAGAACCTCTTGACTCCTACCTCCATCTACACTGCCTCTGGAATTGTGAATGCAGATCTATTGAGAGTAAGAAGACTGTGACTAGTGGGGTGTCTTGAGAAGAACACAGAATATACCCAGAACTCAATCTAGGGAGAAGATGCAGATGCAACTTGGGCAGGCTTCGGAGAGGACAGCAGGCTGGAAAAGCTTGGCTAGGTGCATATTTGGATTGCATCACACCCATAAGGTTTGGTGTTGGGGGTGCAGACAAGAGGGCAACTGAGTATGGAGGGTCCATGAGTGATCAACTAATTGTATTTTCCAGAGGAGCTTTTGTCATGGTGTATAAAGGTTGACATCTTAGGGAGGCTATGTGACAATGATCTAGAGAGATCTTATGATCCTTTCACAACCACCAATATATATTTTACTGGAGCTGCATATAATTCTTATTTCTCTAATTATTTATAAACCTTCAACTTTGATAATCTCCCCTTGGACCTTTAGCACATAATTGGGAGCTGGCACATCATTATTTTGTTTGTCCCAGTGTGCAATTCCCTTTTGCACCCTTTCAACGTCACCCAGTATGGTAGATGACTAATATATTTACCTATAGAGAAAGTAACTATAATACAGTAATAAGAGCCAATACATGATTTAGAGAACTAAAGCTCACCTTAGACATTATCTAGTGTGGTAGACAACTGAGTGTGAGCCTACAATAACCTAGGTATTTATACTAAGGCTAGTATTTCAGATTAATGATAAAAGAAGAAAAGAAATATGATGTTACAATGTGATCAGTTCTGTCCAATACTCCTCCTGGACTAATCAACTTGGTAAACTTAGGGCAAGTTGAGCTGTGAAGTGAAAGATAGTACTTTGTCACATGCCAGAGGTTCTGTGAAAAGGTCTGCAATATTGTTGGCAGTGGGTATGTACTCGAAATTGACCTTTCTGAATTTGATCTGATCTTTGACAAAATGGTGTCTTATATCAATATGTTTAGTTTGTCTGTGGTTTTTATTATTTAAACAGTGCATGATCAACCTCTTGTTGTCAGCATAGATAGTAATAGGCCTAAAGAGTGGCAATCCAATCTCATGAAGATATTTGCTTATCCAAAGAGCTTGGGTTATAGCTCAAGAGAATGCCATATATTCAGCCTCAACCATTGAAAGTGCCACTGTTTCTTGCTTTTTACTTTTCCATGATATTGGTTCTTCTGCCACTAGAAAAATATTCCTCTTAGTAGAGCATCATGTATCTTTGTACCTAGCAAAATCAAAGTCAACATAACCAATCAGGTTTAAGTCTCCAGTCGCTTTATATGTTATTTCATAATCAATTGTTCTTTTGATATATCCAAGAACATATTTGATAGCATTCCAATGTGGTTTTCTAGGGTTGTGAGCAAAGCGAGATAGAACATTTACTGCATAAGATAAGTCTGGTCATGTGGTCACTTGCAACTACATAAGTGAGCCAAGTGCTTCTCAGTATGGTATATTCTTCATCTCATCCATTTCTTCAGGTGTTCTTGGACAGTCATCAATTGAGAGTACACTGCCTGCTAGTAGTGGTGTAGAGGTGGATACATAGTTATCCATTCTAAAACAACAAAGCATGTACTCACAGTATGCCCTCTGTGACAGGGTAATGTCACCAGAGCTCAGATTTCTGTTGATTCTCATACCTAGGATAAGTTTTGCTTCTCTAATGTCTTTGAGTTCATAGCTTGCAGATAGTTCTTCCTTTGCCAGAGTTTCTCTCTAAAGAGTAAATAATGCTCCCAGAATATCATCTGTCCAGGTTGAAGTAAGTATGAATTCATCATTCCATACCCTGGAGTAGATTTGAGGATCTGCTTTTGATCTGTAATATCCATGATCTTCAAATGTTTTGTCCAGATTTTGTGTCCAGTCATATGCACCCTGCATAGTTCCATAAAGGATCTTTTGAAGTCTCCACACATTATTTCCCCCTTCCTCAAATCCTCTTGGCTGTTCCATATATGTGAGGGTGACCAGAGTGGACTCCAGGAGATTTCTCAGAGAATTAGATGAGGCTTCTGGAGGGAATAATCTACAATATATACTAAAATGCCCTTGCATTCCATTCTTTGGTAACCAGGGGTCCCCTTACATTTACCTCCCCTCCAAGATTACTGCGTCTCGAAGCAATGGTTCCAGGATTGAAAATGGCATTGAAGTTGGTCTGGCGGATGTGTTTTGGGGTGGCTGGGTGCTTCTGATAGTACTCCGCGATGAGGTCCGGTGCCTTGACATTGGAGGCTATCTCCCAAGAGTTGTGTTCTTTGCTAAAACCCTTCTACTTGACCAGGAACTGGAACCTCCTCCAGTGCCAGCGACTATTAATATCTCTTCCACTTCCCACTCTTCTTCTCCATCAACAATGATAGGTGGCAGTGGGGCTTGCAGTTTCCTCCCTAGGATTAGATCTTCCGGAGCGGTGGACAACTTTACGATGTTGAATACTGGGTGCAACTGCCTCATTCCGTGAGACGGTAGGCTAATGGTCCCACTTGGCTTTCTATTTCGAAGGGTCCTAGTCGGCGATGTGACAACTTCGGAGACAGACGTGTCGTTTTGATGTCTGATGCGTCTAAGTATACTCGGTCTCCTGGTTTGTACACGGGAGCCGGAGTCCTCTTTCAATTATAGTACTGTATCATGTCCTCCTGTACTTTGTGGATCACTGATTTAGCCTCTTGGGTGGTGGACTTCATCCTCTTCATGAATTTGTTGACTGTCTCTAGTCTGGAGGGGACTTGGCTTGGCTCAAAGCCCATACGGGGAATTTGTCCAGTGTCCAGTAGGAACGGAGGTTGCTGCATTGTGGAGTGGACGTGGTTTTTGTGCTGAAACTTCACGATGGGTAGGAGGTCGTACCAGTTGTCCTGTCATTCGTTGACGAATAGGCGGAGTAACTGGTCGAGCTCCTGGTTGACGCGTTCTGTTTGTCTGTCCGTCTGGGGGTGCCAAGCTGTGGAGGAGAATAGTTATATACCTAGTAGCCTGTACAGCTCCTTAGTGAATGAAGCTATGAACTGGGGTCTGCGGTCAGAGACAACACGCTTTGGGAGGCTGTGGAGTTTCCAGACGTGGTGAAGAAAGAGTCTGGCTGCTCTTTCCGCTATAACCGTTGTGTACATTGGAACGAAGTGTACTTTCTTGGAGATGGAATCTATGACAGTCATGATGGCGTCATGTCTAGTGGACTCTGGGAGTTCGACCACGAAATTGACACTGAGTGTATTCCATCGTGCGTCTGGAATGGAGAGTGGTTGAAGTTCGCCAACAGGAGAGTGTCACCAGGGTTTCGTCCAGAGGCAGAGATCACAGGTGCTTACATACTGGCCAATATACCTAGACATCTGAGGCCACCAGTAGTTCTGGGACACTAGTTCTAGTGTCTTCCAGCATCCAGGGTGACCTGCGATGTGGGTGTCATAGCAGAGGGCTACGATCTGTCTTTGTAGGTCTGGACTCTGAGGTATGTATATCTTCCCTCGGAACTGGAGCAGGCCATCTGTGTTCGACCACTCCGAGGAGTGCACTGTCCTGTTGGCAGAGCGTTGGAGCTCTCGTACTGCCTTAGTGATGGGTTTCTCTTGGTCTCCGTTTCCATGATCAGCTCTCCTTGACAGTGCATCTGGTTTGCCCATAGCACGTCCAGGGCGGTGATGAAGCAAGAAGTCGAATCTAGCCAGATGCAAGGACCAACGAGCTTGGCAACAGTTAAGTTTCTTGGCCATCATGAAATACTCGAGGTTCTTATGGTCGGTCCAGATTTCCACCGGATGGGTCGCACCTTCCAAAAAGTGCCTCCACTCTTCTAATGCACGGATAATGGCCAGCATTTCCTTATTATGGATTTTGTAATTCCACTCCACAGAGGACAAGAACTTACTATAAAACGCTATGGGGTGCCATTTTCCGTCTATCGTCGACTGCTGAGACAAGACTGCCCCTGTAGCGAAGTCTGAGCTATCTGCTTTAATCTGGAAGGGGTCTGATTCCTGAGGAGACACCAACACTGGAGCAGTAGTTACCGCTGTTTTGAGGTCTTCAAAGGCTGCCTGTTCCTTTCTGCTCCACGTCTAGACTTGTTCAGAGTGTGTTAGGTCAAAGAGGGATCAAGCTTTGGCAGAAAAGCCCTGAATGAACCTCTGGTAGAAGTTCACAAAGCCTAGGAAAGCCTGGACGTCCGTCTTGGACTCCTGCGACTTTGACCGGATCCATGGAGACTTCATTCTCTGAGATGACCAGACCCAAGTACTCAATCTGTTGCTTGTAGAACTCGCACTTCTCCGGGTGGAGGAAGAGTTTGTTTTCCTTCAAGACTTGTAACATCCATCAGACCGCTTGCGCGTGCTCTTCCTCTATCTTGGTGAAGATCAGGATGTCGTCCAGGTAGACCACCACAATACCTTCCGCTATGAGGTTCCGGAAGATGTTGTTCATCATGGTTTGGAAGGTGGCCGGACTGTTAGTCATTCCAATGAACATTACCAGGGGTTTGAACAGGCCTCGATTGGTTTGGAAGACTGCCTTCCACTCGTCTCCGGGCTTAATGCAAATGTTGTTGAAACCCCAATGGCCATCCAGCTTGGTGAAGTATCTGGCCCTATGGAGTTGGGACACGAGTTCGGAGATCAGTGGGAAAGGGTACTTGTTCTTGACCATCATAGAGTTGAGTGCTCAATAGTCTTGAACCAACTGGAGTGAGCTGTCCTTCTTCTTGATGAAGAACACTGGAGCTGCTATGGGGGATTTGGAGAGGCGGATTCATCTGGTGCACAGATTCTCTTCTAGGAAGGAGTCCAATTTCTTTTGTTCCACTGGAGACAGAAGGTAGACCTTTGATGACTTAGGCTCTGAACCCGGAATGAGTTCGATGGCATGGTCCCATTGCCTGTGCTCCGGGAGGACGTCGAAGTCTTTCTTGGCAAATACGAACTCGAATCCTCTGACACAGTCGGGCGGAATGAGAGGTTTCTTCTATGCCTCTGCGGATTGACAGGCTCCTTCTGCAAGTTTCTGGGAGGTCATAGAGGCGGCACATAGGTCTTCCACAGTGGAGTCCAGGAGGATTCTGGTCATGAAGAGTCGGTCTCTTGGCTTGTATTCAGCTTTATGAGTTCAAACGGAGGCCTCATCCTCTTCTGAGTCTTCTGCATACTCCGGAGAGGGTCCAGACCAGCAGACATTGAGGGCTCTGGTCTCTATCCTCTTCCGTGATGCTTGTTCCTTTCGTATCACATGGCATCCTTCGCATCGAGGGGGACATTGGTTCATTTGCACTTCTCTGGTCTGCCAATTGACCTCTGGGTTGTGGTTCTTGAGCCAGGTATAACTGAGGATCATGTTTTGCCTTCTGAGGCTGGAAACAGCGAGGAGCGTCCTTTCGGAGTGGGTTTTCTAATGGAAAACCACGTCTACCACTTCAGAGATCTGACCTGCCTCGTTAGGGGAGCCGTCCACATTGTACACTAGTATGGGGCAAGAGATGCTCTGGGTGTTAATGCCTTTCGTTCAGACAAAGTCTCAATCTATGAAGTTGCCTGTAGCTCCAGAGTCCAAAAGCGCCTTGACAGAATGCACCTCACTGGTGTCTGTGGTGCTGACTTCTATTGGCAGGATGATTGACATCCCGCGAGCGTCGAGGATGTTGATGGAGAGTTGTTTGGGTAGCCTCTTTTCCCATTTTGGCTTCCGGGGTTGCACTGTCCTGTCTGGAGTAGAGGGGGTGTATCTATAAGTTCACAGATATCTGTATTGACCTCTTCTATGTCTAATACAGTGAACCTATTAACTAGCAGCGACCGGGGTGCACTTTTCGCCGGCCACGCTAAACATAACCCTTCTCTGGGGCTGAACAAACCTCCTCTTCCTCTACTGCATCCTTCAGGGCCATTAAATCTTCAATCAATTCCTCCCTTTGCTCCATGGTTAACCTCCAGACATCCAAATGGTAGGGGCAGTCCTTCACAAGATGGTTGGCCTCTCTGTACTGATAGCAACCTTGCGGAGATAAGGAGCGCGTTTTCCGGACTGCATCTACATCCATGGGTATTCCACTGGATGGTGCAGGCAGAGGCAAAGGCGGTCTTGGCAGAATGGAAGGCGGAGCTGCTGGAGGAGAGTGGAGTACAGAGAAAGGGGTTGGTTGAGCAGGGGTGGAGCGTGCAGGGGTCATGGTCGTCGACTAGAGCATAGATTGGAATGCTTTATTTGCCAACTGTGCCTGGTCAATCCTCTAGGCTGCTGTATACCAGGCCTCCAGATCAGTGTCTGCTGGTCATCTGAAGGGCATAGTGGCGATCTGACTTTGGACATTCAATTTGAGTCCGTGGCAGAATTTGACTACCAAGGTCCAAGGGTCTGTGTATCCGGCATCCGAGGCTAGGATCAGAAAGTTGTCTAAGTAATCGTCCACTGTCTGGTTTCCTTGATAGTACAAAGACCCCTCCAAAGTGTTGATAGCGTCCGCTTCTGCATTGACCAGAAAGAATTGACTCCAGAATTGTTGTTTGAAGTTAGTCCAGGATCGAATTGGGAAGATACCAGTGTCCGCCTCCTGGTGAAAGAGGTTCTTGGACCACTTCGCAGCACGTCTATCCTTGAAGAAGGCGAGGGTCCAGAAGATTTTTTCCTCGTCACAGGTGAACTGCTCCAGGGCCAAGTGCAAATACAGCGTGCAGGAGTTGAGGAAGGCTCATCTGGAACTCCATTTGCCAGAGAAGTCTGGAGGAGAAGGGAGTTTTGGCCTCGTCTGCTGTTTGGACGGAGCGGACGGAACTGGGGAAGAAGGGCTAACAGGTGGCAGAGACGGGGGTATCAGAGGTGGAGCAACTGTTGGGGCAGGAGCAGTTATGAGCTGAGTGAGTTGTTGTAGTTGGGCTGTTAGGCCTGCGAGGGTAGCATTGATAGTGTGTTCTAAAGCATTCTGACATTTGATCAACTCTTGGAGATGGTGCTGCAGATAGCCCAAGGCGTTAGCGACGGCTGGGGGGGTATCTGCAGGGAGCGACATCTCTCTTGGAGTGGAGTGATCAGAGGGCCAGAGTTTGTTAGTGGAGGGTGACCAGAGGGCAGCTGTCCACTGAGAAATTCCAGGGCTCTGACAAGGAGATCTAATTCTGCTATGAGGGCGACTGGAGTGGACTCCAGGAGATTCCTCAGAGAATTAGATAAGACTCCTGGAGAGAATAATCTACAATATATACTAAAATGCCCTTGCATTCCATTCTTTGGTAACCAGGGGCTGCACAATGAAATTATGTTGGGAGGCAATGGGGGGGTGCTCCGAGGTCATATGTGAGAGGTCCCCTTACAATATACACCTCAAAAGCATTATCACTGTCTAGGAAAACTAAAACAAAATCTACTTGCCACAGACAAAGATTTCGAACTGCTACAACTGCACAGACTAGACGAACTAATTTCAATCTTGCAACTGATGTATAAGTTTCTTCATAATCTTCTCCAATCACTTGTGTAAATCCTTTTGTGACTGTCCTCACTTTTCACTTTTCCACTCCACCATCTTCTTTTTATTTTACAGCATAAACCCATTTTGACCCAACAACATTCTTCCTCTGCAGTCCTGGTACTACTTCAAATACTCCTCTTTCTTTAAGCATAGAAATTTCGGTTGCCATTAGTTCTTACCACAAATCTGGTCACTTTATTGCCTCTATCACAAATGGTCACTTACTATTTGTGATTAGTGCTTTGATACTTTAAATAGTTCAAAAATGCAAAGTTAGACAAGTGACAAAAGATGTTGTTAAGTCTGAGGTCTAATCCTCAGACTATGAGTCCTTAAATACAGAAAAGTAATGGTCTGTGCACTAGGACAGATTATCACATGCTACTACCTATTTTTCTACATATGGTAGTGCCTTTGTGCTAGAAATAGTGATAACTTAACCATATGGAGGCTGTCCTTTGTTCTAAGAAAAGGACAGATGACTATCTATGGGTAATTAATGAAGTCCATGT
>Ga0153968_1000049_pt1 | contig 18062 bp, 8 predicted proteins | sample TSGA052MetaG_FD_104729 | JGI IMG/M metagenome (GOLD analysis project Ga0153968, IMG submission 104729) | Attine ant fungus gardens microbial communities from Georgia, USA - TSGA052 MetaG | ecosystem: Host-associated > Fungi > Mycelium > Unclassified | place: USA: Georgia, George L Smith State... | reverse complement strand
GGGGGGGAATAAAGAAAAATCCATCTATTTACTTCATATTATCATAAGTTAGATTAAAATTTTTAATAATTTTTATTTATGATTTTATTTTTAGATAGATATTTGTTTTTTATACTACATTTTTTTAAAATAATAGCGATTTTACCGAATATCAACCCTAGAAAAATAAGGTTAGGGAACCTCCAAAACTCCCTGTGCAAGTAACACAGGAAGGAACAAAGAATATAATAAAAATCATTATATTAATGAGATATAATAAAATTATAGGTTTATTAACTATATTTTTGAGATATTTTTGTCAATAAAGCTTTAATAGATTTGTATAGTATATTTAATAATCTAATTAATTTAATTTTTAATTTATTGATAAATTTATAGGTAATTGTATTTTTAGTAAGTAATTTATTATCTATAATTTTTTCTTTTTTAGATGGAATATAAGGGACAATAGATTTAAAGTTAATATCGTAATGATTTTTTATATCAATAATAGGAGAATTTAACCCTTGTAGATTTATTGATCTATTAACAATATTAATATTTAAATCTTTCCATAAAACCTGGAAAGTTAAAGCGTCACATTTAACCGATTCACCAGCTAATAATAATTTGAATTTATCATAATTTAAAGATGTGGGTTTTACCCCGCTCGATTTAATTACTTCTTGATTTTTTATAGTTTTTAAAGCGTATAATTTTTTTCTAATAAAAATACCTTCTTCTATTTCATGTTCCAATTTCATTTGTCCTAACTCTTTCCCAATAAATTCATCAGGTAATTTTTTAGTTAAAATAACACTATCAGTATCACTCATAATACAAGGGTTTCCAGGGATATTCTTAAATTTATTAATTGAAATTCTAGCGTAAGCAGCAATAGCAGCAGATATTTGAACAGCTGAAGGTACTCCTCTTTTTTTAAAAAGAGTTTTATCGGTAATTTTTTTAGGTTCAGAATCGTTATCTTTAAGTAGTTTTCTTAGTGAATCAGGTATTTTACTACTATATTTAATTAATACTTTACCATTATCTAATTCAGCAAACATAGAGAAATTATAATTATTTGTAATCTTCTTACTATCCTCTTTATTAACGATTTTTATAATTGAAGTAATATCCTTCATCCCAAATTTCCCGTATAATGAGTTTAATAATAATTTACTTAAAGTTTTTTCCACGGGATCGATAGTAGTCTTTTTAATATTATATATAGTCTCTACATAATTTTTGAATAGGTCTTTCCCTCTTTCAAATTTATAGCCATAAATAATGTTAATGGAATAACCATCTTTAATAGCTTCTTTCATTTCTTCACTGAATATCATTCTAGAAAAAGTACCTCTAGGACAAAATACCTCATCAGATTTGTCATCTCTATTTTGAATATATGGGACTCTTAATCTATTATAATCGGGAGCAGTAATTTCCCCATACACAAAACCAAAGTAATTATTTAAATCTTTATCATTACTGAATGTCGGATTCCCAATAGGCATGTCGTTCAACATAGCAAAGGGGTATTGGGAATTCATATCATAGTAGAAAGCTTTATTAATTTTATTAACACAAACATTAACGTTTCCTCCAAAATAAGCAGATCTAATATCTTTTTCAACAATCCCTCTAATCATTTTAATTTTATCTTCAGAAGTATTAGAATAGAAATTTGTCGTAAAAATTGCTACGGCTAATTTCGGTGCTGTTACAAATTTTGTAATATTTAAAGAGTATAAATTAAAAATTTTTTCATTAAACTTAATCATAACTTCTAATAAACCTAGAACATCCTTTTCTAAATAATTTAAACATTCCTCTTTCAAATTCCAATTATTTTTTTTATTTTTTTCATACAATTTCAAAGGCATATTTTTAAAGTATTTATGAATAGGTGTTTGCCCAATATAAAATAATCTTTTTTTATTAACAAAATTATGAGGAAATATCCCTTTTTTATTAATTATCTCAAAAGATTTACACAAAGAATCTAATGAAGCATTAAGCATTTGTATCGAATCTAACACTTTAAATTTACATTTATTTTTTGTATTCTTAAAAGTTATTGACAGTATTTTATTCTCTTTCCATTTAGGAATAATCTCTATATCATCAAGTAAAATACATCCTTTAATTAAGAACACCGAATCAAATCTACCTAAGTTATGGGCATAGAAAGTATAACCGTTTATATCTAAGTTATTAGCTAAATCAGAAATAATCTTTTTCACAACATCTAAGCTATTTTCATCTTTCTCAATATAATAAAATTTCTTAGTCTGATTAAAATCATTAATAGCCCAACCACCAGCGTACACATTTTGCATACCCATCCCTTCCTCACCGAAAGTTTCAAAATCGATAGATCCAATTTTAGTGTCTAGTTCATCATGAATGTTATCATCAGGGTAATCTAAGAAATTATAGTTAGCTTCAGTTTTAAAAATAGAACCTTGATGATTGAAGTAATAATTAATACCATTTTTATTTCTAATGAAACCAAAGTCCTTTTTAGTATCAGTTCATGTAGTGATAATATGTTTATCATCATAAGTATTTAAATTTTTAACTTTAATAAAATTAGTATCATTAATCCCTTTATGAAGCAGAATAGATTCATTATTGTTAATTTTATAAGATGTAACTAAACCGTTAATAATAATAGGATCACCATAATTATTCATAAGAATATTGTTATAATTATCATTAATAGTTAATCTTTTTATGATTAAATCATCAATATTAGATCTTTTTTTAGATAAATTATTTTCAATAGTTTTAGTAATAATACTAATTTCATCATTTTTAACATTAAAATCTTTTATATCTAATCAAACTCTATACATTAACACAAATTCGGCATTAAAATTACCAACAGAATATTTATTATTCGCTGAATACATAGCATCCTGAAAGTTTTTAGCTAAGATGTTAATATTTACGAATTTATTAATTTTAAATGAATCAGATATTGTAATACTTTGAGTGAAACCAGTATCGTCGTCAATCCATCTCACAACAGGTAATAATGTATAAGTTTTATTATCCTCTAAATTAGATGTAAAGTTTTCTATTTTTTTTAACAATAAAGGATAATTATCAATTAACTCAATTAAAAAACCTAAAGATAGTACATTATTATACGACATGTAACCACCTCCAGTTAATTTAGTTAAGTCTTTATTGAATTTATTAATAGTATTAGCTGATTTAGAATAATTAAATCTATTTAAAGGACGTCTGATATGTGAAAATAAAGGAACAAAGAAATATGAAATAATTATATCTTGTGAAAAATAAGAATTTAAATCAAAGGATAGAAAGAGGAAAGGATTAAAAATATCGTAATAAAAAAAGTGATATAAATCAAATAAATAAGCCAATAAAAGAACAAGAACAGGTGCCCAAATCATACCCAAAATAAAGAAATTAAAATTTAAGTTAATAAGTCTCTCTAAATATGACTTGTATACAAATCCATAATATCTCGCAATGCCTGATCCAATAACTGAATATCCCAAGTAAATACATACTCCGGCATCTAATACAACAATATTATAAAATGTATAAATCTCTTTTTTCAGATTAAGAGTAACATTCACAGATAATAAAGGTAGGGCCTTAGCCACTAATAAAAAAAAATAAATAATTTTCATTTAAGGAGTAGAGTAGTCGAAACTCTGTCTGTAAATTAAATTTACTGCTAAACCACTCAGCTAACCCCTTTAAAAAATAACAGGAATTAAATCCAAAAAAAATAGAAAAGGTAATTTAAGTAAAAAGTGGATTTATTAATAACCCAATTAACTTCTAATAGTTAATATTAGGAATAAATTTATAGGAATTAAGGGAAAAAGGAATATTAAGCATAATATAAGTTCAATAATAATTCAAATATATGAATATTTCTCAAAATATTTAAAAATCCATTTAAATTTAGGGAATTTACTATCTAAGTCATATTTATATCTTAAAATTATAACAGTTAAATTAGCAACAACATTAGAAAAAGGAAATAAAACTAATAAAGATAATATAAAAAATGAAACAGCTAAATTATGTATATCATTAAATATGTTTTCTGAATCTGAGGAAGGAGGAAGGATTTTAATGTCTAAATTATTTAAAATAAATGGTAGTAAAAATGAATATTGTTTAACAGAAAAATAAGTCTCTAAAGTTTCTCTTAATTTAAACAAATTAAAAATTTGTAATATCTTAATAAACATTATATTTTATATATTTATTTATTAGTATTAGAAGAATTAGAACCATTATTACCATTATTACCTTTATTACCATCATTAGTGTTATTACCATTATTACCATTATTACCTTTATTACCTTTAATCCTATCATATATGTTTAATCCAGCTTCTGCACCACCAATTATAGTAGCAGCCGTAGCAAGAGGTTTAACAATTTTTTCGATCAATTTTTTACCAGAAGAATAATGAATACCTAATACAACAACTGTTATAATACTAAAAAATACAATAAAAATTAATATAAAGTAAGTAAGTGAAATTGCATCAGTTGAATATAAATTTTGTGTTAACATCTTTGTTTTATAAAAATAGTTTCATAACAATCTATCTTAAAAGTTATAGGATATATTTAAATATTACACCTGTAAAAGTTTCATTAGGTTCGAAATATTATATATATTTTTTATATATATTTAAAATATATTACGGGTTAAGTAGCAGTTTCAATATACATAAATAGATTATTAAAAGAGAAACCTTTGTAAAGGGATATCGTAAATATAAATAATCCAAAATCGAACAAACAATTAAAATATAATAATTTTAACTCGGAGTAGACTAGCTTAAAATATATTATTCTATAATTATTATAAATAATTTATATCTTAATACATTATTCTTATATATAAAATTTAAACGTAAATGATACAGGATGGGGTGAAGGTGGAGAATTTTGACAACTGAATTACTCTTATCTAAAATTATATTTACTATACTAATTAGTTAAATAAGGAGTTTAAGGTAATCTCTTGAATGAGATAATTTTATAATTTACTTATTTGTTAATTTTTTATTTTATTAATGTAGTATTCGATTGTTTATTTAAATGGAAAAATCTATAAAGATATTAATAGCATCACCATAATTATTCATAGTTACATTAGTATAATTATCAGTAAGAATTAAGATTTGATATTTGAATCATTAACAATATATTTATTAGTTTTGTTTTTTATTTTGGTAATTTAAGTGTTAAGAAAAAGGAAAGAAATAAGTATAGGTTAAAATGTGGGAAGGATAAATTTGCAATTGAGGAGTTTTAAAGAATCTAAGAAAAATCTGAAAAAAAATATTTCATATAATCCTATATTATTATAATAAACATGATCTGGTATACAACAACTGTCTGCGTTAACAAGATAAATGGATGGTGGTGTAAAGAGAAAATTAATAAGTTATATTTCTAACAACCTGAATGAAAAAGGTCAAGAATTTTATAATTATGGTAAGAAAATATAATAAAATTATAAATAAATAGACAGTATTCCAAGAAAATATGAAATTATCAAAAATGATTAAGTTAAATAGAAAATTAATTAAAAAGACAGTTCTGATTATTCTTATATAAAATACAAAAGTGGAGTAGGGGAAGAAGATAAGGATTTCTATATTAAAATAAATTAAAAAAAGTATCATAGTTATTCAAAAGATTTTACTATAAAAAATACAGATAACACCAAGTGAATTCTTTAAGTTGAATACAATAAAATATAAGGTATTAACACAAATGCCATTATTAAAAGATGTTAGTGATTATTTAAATTCATTAGTCAAAAATAATATATAATTATACTTACCAGTAGTATGAATAACTCCAGCTAATTTAAAAATTAAAATTAAGTACAATATAAATCTATTAAGAGAAGAAGTACATTACTTAAAGGATGTAAGCGTTTAACAATCAATTACCTACAAATTAACTAAATAAAAAATCAAATAAGAATAAGGAATAAGGGAAAATTAATTACAAAGATGAATAGCAACTATTAATTAAAAAGATAAAGAAGAAATTAAATCTATTTGTACAATTAATGAATGGTATGGTATAAAAGGAAGATACAATAATGTAAATGTTAATTAAATGTGCATTTATTGAAATCTAATACGAAATAAAATTATTTACTAACAATGCCTGATAGTATCCTGAGTCAAGTATTAATTTATAGTGAGATTGAATTATTTCAGGATGATAATGGAAAAGAGTTACATCTAATTATAAATAAAAATAGATCTACCTAAAATTCAATAAGCATTTGCATTTATTGCATTTCGTGATTATTTCAAAAATAATTATTTCCTATTTTAATCAATAATAATGATAAATAGGTTAATAGGTTACATGATAAGATTATCTTCGAGATGAGAAGAGTTGATTTAAGTTACAATTTAAATTTTCTTATTATTAAGCCGAAGTTTACTTACTTTCTTACCTCTTTTCTTATTTTCTTTCTTTACCTTTAAATTTCTATCTTTAGTCTTTTCTTTACTCATTTCTTTATTTATATGGATTTCTTTATGCGGATGTGTCTTTAGATAGGGAAGAAATTTTATCTTTACCAGATTTCATATAAGCATAAGCATCTTTATGCGAAGTATCACAAATGTGATTTAATGGTATAACATGGATAGGGGGAATATTTTATTTTATATTAGAATCATCTACTTGATCAAGTTAGTTAGGTGGAGAATTTAATTTTAATCTTAATCATCTACTGGGTTTATCAATTCCATTTAATTTTCTATTGCTAACATTAATCTTCAATGAAGAGCAATCTAAAATGAAGGAATTAAATTCAAGTTCTATTGAATCACCTTTAGCTAAATTTAATAAATCATCATATGTAAGATTAATTGCATTAATACCACTAGGTTTTATAATTACTCGATTTTTCTTCTGTTTTAATAGCATATAACATCTTATTATAGGTATTCCCTCTAGTAATTTATGTAAAATTATTATCTGTCCAAGTTCACGTCCAACTAAATTTCAATTATTAGGGAACTCTTTTTGAAGAATGACAGTATCTGTATCACTATAATAACAAGTATTACCAGGAATAATCATAAGATTATTTAAACAATCTAACATAGCCAGTTATAGGAGGAGGTATATACACAGGGGTGTCAGTTTAAAGTGTCCTTTTTTTTATCTAATTCCTCATTACTTAAGTTATCTCTATATAACACTCTTAAAATTTAATTAATTCTTGAAGAATATTTAATAATAACATAATCATCATTTAAATCATAATTATAAAATTTAGTTAAACTTACAGGTTCATTTCTTTTCATAATTTTATTTTGATTAGTAATATCTTTTTTGTCCAAATTTTCCATATAATGAATTTAAAGCATAGTTAGCAATTAAATTTTATACTGGGTTATTACTCTATTTCTTTAATTTAAATAACTCAATGACATATTCAACGAAGGTTTCGAATCGATATCCCCATAACAAATAAAATTATAACCCTCTATTTAATAGCATCTTTAATTTCTTCAGTTCATATTAGACGTGATAATTTATATCATGGAGAGTCAGTCGTACCGTCTTTTCTTTTTATAATGCGAGTTGAAAGACGCAGATGATAATGAAGTGAGATTATTCCATTAGTAAATCCTAATGATCCATCGTGAACATGAGTGGTAATTAAAATCATAAATGAATAGGGTCGGAAAAGGATAAATTAAAGATATCTGTTAAGTTAAAACATGGTCAAGGACATGGTGGGTCGTGAACAAGGGGGGATCAGCATCTGAGTCGGAGTCCAGAAGGGCCATGTGTTAAAGTATCTACCTAAGAAGATGATTAAAATTTTATCCAGTGTGGAGGAAGGTAAGCCGTTAATACTCTGTTGTATCTAAAAGAAGGGGAGGATATAGGAAATATAATGGAAGATAATCGAATAAGTATAAAGGGTTGATAATTGCAGCAGGATAAGAAAAAGCAGGGAAGATGCGAAGGTCCAAAGGAGGAAAAATTTAAAGCGAAGAGAGTAAGATTAGTGATGAAATAGGACAGAGGTGAACTATAAAGCGTAATGCGGAAGGGGTCATATCTGATTTAGGGAAAAATAATGTGCAAATAGCGAATGGGGAGCGGTAACATGAGCGATAGAATCTTGAAAATGGAAAAATTCAAATCGATATAATGATGAGATGGACAGCGTGGTCAACGTAATTATTAGTAAGGTGAAGGAATAAATAACCAGCCCGGGTTCATAAGGAAAGTAAATGGGTAGGTTAAAGTAAGGAGTATCGAGTAAACGACGGTTAAAATTTGTATATGGGGTATTACTTTAGTAGAAGTAAAAAACGTCAAATCAAATCATCCCATAATGTTATCGTGAGCAACGGATAAAGAACACGAGGTACTTACAATTTAATAGTTCGATAGAATCGTTGGTTTATTAGGACTGTAAAAAAAGAAAGCGGATTGAATCGGCACATATGTTTTGCGTGTGTCAGGGGCGCGGTTAAATTGAGCAAAAAAACAAAAAAAAATTAAAAAAGGTTACATCTCCAGTCAAGCTTATCGAAAATTATTTTAAATAAAAAAAAAATGAAAATGACAAACACAAAATGAAAATTAATGAAAAATCAAGGGCTATAATGTGATCGTTCTGGAATAAGTGCAAAATGGATGCAGTCAACAGGAGGAAAAAAGCCAAGCGTCAAGGTCTCAAAGAGGTAAAGAAAATGGATGAAATGATTTGAACTGAAATAAAATAGAAACTAAAGTAAATAACCTTCAGGAGCGCTAGAATAAATGAAGATTTTAAAGAGATTTATAGATTACAATGAGTATTAGTACACTCCCCTGGAAGGCGGAGACAGGGAGAAAGAAAAGATGTAAGCAATAAAGGAGGTAAAAGTGCATGTGTAGATGGAAAAATAATAAAAGGTAGTAAAGATTACTGAAAATCAATTCAAGAAGTGAAGGAAATAGTCGTAGTCCTTCTGAATATCGAGCGAATCGTTTAATAAGGGTATAAATATCCAAAGGAAACAAAGGATAAATGAGAGCGTTATAAATACCAACAGTAATTGACAGAGCCGGTCAGGGAGTATATCAATTAGGAATTGAACGTGTGGTAGAAGCGAAATCAGAGGGTAAGTCTTTTGGGTTAATAAAGCATAGATCGACACATGATGGTATTAGCGCGATCATAAGTTTATTGGACAAAATTACTCATTCCAAATGGGTATTAGATGTTGATATAGCTAAATGGTTTGACAGAAATAAGTCACGAATTTATGCTAGAACATACACCTACGATACATAAGATGGTCATGGAACAAAGAGTAAATTGCGGTGTAATGGTAGAAATTAAATTAATTATCTAGACACGAGCGAAGGAACAGCCCAAGGAGGGAAGATATCAGCGGTATTGTGTAATATTGCACTGAATGGATTAGAATAAGAAGAGCACGAAAAAAGGGAATAAGGGAAGGAGTGCAGTTAATTAGATATGCAGACGATATGATAATCACCGGAAGAAGCAAGAAATGCTATATAAAGGAAGAGACAAAGTGAAATAGTTTTATATTAAAAAATAAATTTTGCAGGTTTATTAGTTTAGAAAGAGGGAGGTGTGGGAGTCTAGATAAATTATAAGTTTGTAGGTTTACTTTATTTGTGTGTGTTTGTTTTAGGTGAGTATTGAATAAACTTTCAATTAATTTTATTAATTTCTTCTATTTAGTTTTACTGTTACTGTTAATGTTATCTCACGTACATTTACGTAAATTATACATCAATTGTAGTATTTTCTTGTACTTTTGTTTTAATACTTTATTTAAATCGAAATGGTATACAGTGCGTAACGTTCACATAGTATTATAGCATTGGGTTATTTATTTTTTAACTATTTTTAAATGAGATGATTTTTAGATTTTAATGTACCACTTTCCACTATGTTATATTCTTATGGTATATGTTTAATATTTTATATTGGTTTTCAGTTTATAGTTTATTGGGATATGTGAAATCTGTTAGACAATTTGTGGTTAATTTAGATGTAGTCTTTTATTTGTTTGTTGTTTATTTTACTTACGTTTAGTTTATATTTAAACTCTTTATAATCAAATTAGCTTAGTTTTACTACACTTTATTTAAAAAAGTAGTCTTAAATTTAATTCTCAGATAGATAGCAATGAATAGTATTTTAAGTTTGAGGTAACTAGTTTTGATTTTTAGTTCTTGTTTTGTATTTTGTTTAAAGATAATGTTGTATGTCTAGCTCTGCCAAATCGGAGATTTAAGATTAGAGGTTTGTCCTTGCTGCCATTCGTGATCATCCTTTTCTCTCTGCTAAGATATAGGTTTACCTCATATTTAAGGAAGTAACGAATCCAATTAAGGATTTATTCATTTTCATTTCTCGATCCTCTTATCCATATAATTCAATCATCTGCATAACGAACATAGAGAAGGGTCTTGAAATACCAATATTGAGAGTCTTTAGACTGGACAATCATCATTAGTTTGTGATATTTCAACTTGGTATACAGATTTTTTCCCTGGCTTTACGATTATATAATCTACTCCATGCACGATTGATTCTACCTTTAAGCCTTTATCAAATTCACCTTTCAGTTGTTATACAAATTTGTCCATTTCATTCATATATACATATTATAGATTAGGACTTATGATAGAACCCGTTGAGATACCTGAAAGATAATGTTGAAATAATCGAAATTCGAAGTCTTTAAGGGGTTTCTGTATCATCACCAGAAATATATGATATAATATTTTATTACTTAAGATCTTCACGAAGATATCACGCCTAGGGAAAACATTACCACTTATCTCAATCATTGTATCACTTAGCAACTCCAAACACTTGAAAGAAAATTTAAAGCCTGATAGTAACCGTTTGAATAATGTGTTTTTCAAAATGGGTTATACGATCATTACAATGGGTTATTGAACTAGGTTAGCTATGATACGTGCTATTCTAAGACCTCTCATTTTACACTTGCCCTTAGGTTTTTTTAAATCTTCTAGGTGGAGATAATTTGAAATGTATCTTCTTTAAGACTCTTAATTATCCTTTCTAGGACTTCATGAGACATACTATCCAAAGTAGTAGCTATTCTTCATTTCGACATGTTACCAGGGTTACTGTTAATTTGTGATACGCTATTTCATATACTCTTACGTCATACAGTAAATTGTATAATTTATCAGATTCTATACACTCGTGTTTATCTTCATATAATTACCTATTTTAGAATAGGGTTTTCTTTTCATTGTTTGTCCGCGGAGTCATAGTTTTTACCCCTTTTTCTAAAAAATCTGAGTATTGGTCTAAGAGTTTGCTCTAATTCAGAATCTTTCATCTTTCATCTTGAATCTTTAATCTTTTTTCTTTTATCTGATATATGCTATAAGGCTAATCTAAATCTTTATCTTTATTTATAAATTATATAAGTCTAAGTATATCTAATTCGGGTATTCGTCTTTATTTTCGTCTACTATTTATTTTTAAATTAATTATCTAACTCGACTAGACGTCTTTAATTTCATCTAAAATTTTAATTAAATAGGTATAAAATTATATAAATTAAGTTACACACTAAACTAACACTAAACTAACACTAATACAATACTACTATATTTCTTATTAGACTTAGATTAGACGATTAATTATACTAGACTAAGATTAGAAAATGACATACGAGCCTTAAATAATAGTATATAAATAGCTTAAATTATTAAGTAAAATTTATTATTAAAAATCGATTTATTACCTTGATATTTTATCTCTGTCTAACATAAGGGTTAATATCTGAGCAGTAAAGTTAAATTACTAGTACTTCATAATTATATATTCAGTATTTATTATTAAATAATATTAGTATACCGAGCAAATAACCATATTAATAAACAAACAAAAAAAATAACTGATTAACCTTAAATCTTAAAAAATACCAGATAAAACCAATTGAAAAGGAATAAACTAAATATTGTTTGTCTTTTAATCTTAAATTTGAGAGTTAAACTTATTTTACAAATCGTACGTATAAATAACGGCATGGTAATTTAATAAGCGAGCAGTAGCAATAAGATCTGAAAAGGAAATTTACCATCTTTTGTTTTGGTATTATATGTGATTAGATGGTTACTTAGTTAATTATTAGTTACCAAAAAAAATTTAAATCGGTATCAACTCAAGATATATACTTCTATAGTTCATCAAATGTAAAGGTACAATTCTACGCCAAAAGGTAAAAGTTTTAGAAAGTAAAGTTGTCACTATTATAAGTAATAGCAAAAAACAACAAAGAAAGAATTATATGATATAAGTATATATATATTATTTTATTATATAAATAGGATTTATAAGTATCCAGCTAATGAATGTATCGGACTACCTACTCTAAGGCTCCCCTTTAAGAATAAGAATTAGAAATGTGTTTTTGTTTTATTTGTTTGTTTTTATAGAAAATAAATGCTTTAGTTGATAAAGAGTTATTGCATATACAATTAGCGAGAAAATTTATTATTTATATAAATTACTTGTTCTATTCAACAAAAAAATTATTTACTTTTGTATTATTCGTTAACATCTTTAGCTGAAAGGTAAAGCGTGTGCCTTCGAAGCATAAGTTTATTGGTTCGATTCCAATAAGATGTTTTTATTATAAACCCTTGCCTGTTACTTAGCAGAAAATAAATAAGCTTATGTTGGCGATGAAATCCTTTTTTTAAAAATTCTAAAAAGACTATGGTGGACTTTTGATGTAAATCAATTAGCTTGGCAAATAACAAATAATATTTATTAATTAGCTTAGGGTTCTATACTAAAATTTGTGTTGGTTTAGCAAGAGTTTTTGTTGTTATAAACTAATAACATTTAATATAATATAATTTAGGAAGCAGAACTCGAGTGGTTGAGTGTCCCCCTTTTAAGGGGAAAGTTCTGGTTCGAGCCCAGGTGTTTCCAATTTAATATTGAAGAAGTAGCCAATCCAATTTTGATTCTTAGCTGCAATTGACATTTAAGACATTTATTTTTGTGTGTCTTTTTTATTTAGGCAAAATAAAATTTAACTAAAAATAGTATTGCTAAGAAAAGGGTAAATTTAAAGTAATAACCTGTTTGGATAGGTATATAAAATTAAATTAAATGACAAAAAGCAGAATTCCAATCATTAGATATAATTTATATGTTTTTTAATTACTGATTGCTGTATTTTATTTGTTTTTTATAATAATTTTTTAGTTAATTAAACCAACACCATTAGTTTAAATTTGCAATTATTACAATTACCTTGGTACATTTTGTTTAAATTGAACGATGATCCTGCCTATAAAAATATATTAATTATTAATTAAGATGAAAGTATAGTAGCCTGCCTACGCATAGATAGGTATTAAAGTTTTGCTTATCTTTTGTTTTTGTTTTATTTTGTTTTTCTATAAACTTATAATAATAAAATTATTTAATTTCTTTTGTATTATCAAATACTTAATTTTAAATTAGTTGCTCTAAAAGAGAATTAGGATATCTAAAACTGAATTATTTTGATTAATTAAAAGTAATTAGGAAACTCAAAAGTATGAAATAAGGTATAATTTAGAATAAATAATTATTTAGGTAAAATTTAATATATTAATAGTATATAAGAAAAATGAGAAACTTTTAATTATTAAATAATTGTAGAAATAGAAAAAATATTTTTTAATTATTAAATAATAATAATAGTAAAAAGACCTATACCTGTACTTAAGAATTTTTAGAGAAATCAGCAAAATATACATAAACAGAATCTGAGTTATAGATATACCTAACCCACTATTTGATTTTCGACAATTTTTCACTTACTTTATCTTCGACTTTTTTTTTTTACCTAATAAAACAAAATAGAAAATCTAATTTAATAACTTCAATTAATAGAATTAATCCAAAAGCTGATATAGTTTAATAGGTTAAAACTTACCATTCATGACGGTAAAATAAAGGTTCAATTCCTTTTTTCAGCATTATTATTATAAAAAAAAACAAATAATTAATTATTACAAAAATAAATAAAAAAGTACGGTAAGTTCGACTCATAAAACCTATTTAAAATAAATAAAAGGCACAACTAATAAAAACTAGTAAATAAAATAATAAAATTTAATTTAAAATAATAAGTTACTGAATTATTTCATAGGTTAAATAGCAGAGTTTTATTATTTAGTAATTATAAATTAAGAACAAAGTGTTAAAAACTGAAATTACACTAAATTTGTTATTTTTAACGTGTTATATTGCATATGCATATATAATTATACTTTATTATTTTATATTATATTAAATTATATTAAATTAATTAATAATTTGTAAATAGGTTGTTGTTAGATACCCTACTTTAAAATCATGACTCATTTTAATTAAGGAAAAATGAAAAACTTAAGAAACACTCATTGTATCTTTTACTTTATTGCGGGTTTATACTATATTTTATTTAGCTAGTTATATCACTGGTTATAGTATGTTAAATATTATTCTTTTTGAACCTTGATGTAATATGCTTAAAGTAATTATATTATTAATAATATTTTATGTTTTCTTTAGGTTATTTTTTTGTTTTTTTTTTTTTTTTATTTTTTTTTTTTTTGTATTTTTATTTAATTTTTTTAAATTATTTATTTTATTTATAATATTTTTTGTTTTTTTTATTTTTTTTTTTTTTTTTTTTTTTTTTTTTTTTCTACATTTGATGATGATTAAATTATAAAATTATTTTGTTTTTTTTTATATTACCCCTTTGTGTAATATGCTTAAATTATCTTTTTTTTTTTTTTTTTTTTTCTTTTTTCTTTTTTTTTTTTTGAGACAGGACAGATCGAGCTGTATACGCATCATCCATTTCTTCCAACTTTGGTGAGAAATCTCCAGCGGTTAGGTATCAGAACATCTGCGGTGTATCTGTTGGATGCTCAGTTTATGGAAGATAAATATAAATTTTTCAGGTCAGGGTTATTCTAGTTTTGGTGTTTGACAAGACTCTGTTGACATTTTTATTTTATTTTATTTTATTGATCCAACAGTGGTGTGCTGTCGGCAATGTCAGCCATGGTTAACTTGGAGATACCATGGATCAATATCATGTCAAAGATGGATCTAATAACTCCAAATCCGGATGATGAGCTTTCTGGAGGGAGAATCGGTCTGCGAAAACGAAAGAATTACACCAGGTATGCCCAACCCCTCCCCCCCCGGCTCAAGCTTGCAGGGGTTAACTAACTCTGGTTGGGACATGAACTGAATTTCCTTTCCGCCCCTTCTTCTCAGGTTTCTTGAACCTGATCCTCTTCTCTTGGTGAATGAACTTGGACGAGAGGGCAACGTCACAAATCCAAAATTCCATTCACTCAATAAGGCTATTGTACAACTTGTAAGTTCCTGCCTGACAGGTGATACATATATACATATATATCAACCTCATTTGCATGAAATAGATCGAGGACCATCCCCTTGTCTCCTTCTTACCTCTAGATCTCACCAATCCAGATTCTCTCGAGACTGTTATCAGTCACGTTGACTATACTATGCAATATGGTGAAGATGAAGAACCGAAGGAGGTGAGTTTTTTTCTGTGAATGTCGCTGCGCTGCAACGATTTTTGTTTTTATGGGACTGACGATTTGACTCCTCACGCAGCCTCATGACTTAGACGAAGGAGATTTTCAAGATCTAGAGTGACCGAGCATTTCTGTTGTCTCCACTAGATAATTATCTACCTGTTGCATTTTTTCTTTGTGTCTTTACCATACTTTATCCGTGCCGTACCATTGAAATTTTCCTTTTGGATAGAAGCACGTTGGGAGTTATTTGCATTGTTATTTACATTGTGTGCATGAGATAGTGCTCGACTAATTATAGAATTTCGAATCTCCCTCTCACATCCAGTGGCTCGGATGATGAACTACTATCCATCCCAAGGGTCATACAGACACGAGCAGCCCATCTATGAGTATCCAAGCTCACATCATGATTATAGCCATAGCCACAGGCATAGGCATCATTCCTTCGGCGACGATTACCACGTTCAACAACCAACTACATATGAGCCATCGCATAGTGGTAGTTATGGATATAGCAGACATCATGACTTCCCTGCTGCTATCACTGTGCCGACCGCCCCCATAGTTATGGTATGTTTCTTTTCTTATCATTGTGTATTTGCCTTTTCAACTGACTGGACAAACAGCAACCCATTTACAATAGTCATCACAGTCATCATGATGGGAGTGGATATCGCTCCCGTTCTCTTGGCAAGAGGTTGAAGCATTTCTTTGGCTTCGCGCCCAGAGCTAAATACGATCACAATTCTGATCGGTCGTTCTGGGGTTTTATGGGTTATTCGCGTCGATCTAGATATTAAAACAGTAGAGGTCGACTGGCATGGTAATCAGTCTACCATTTCTGATTTATTGGATTTTACTCAAGGAACTTCGTCCTGACTTGACTCACAAACCGTGTACGAACCATGTAAGAATGAACTAACTTTAATTATCACATCCCACGGGAGACACTTAGATATCAAGATATAGATCCGACCATCGGGAAAATTCATTACATATCAAGTGTGATTAGTGAGCTAAATGATACCCATCATCTGTGTTAACGTCTTCAACGGGACATAGCTTGTTCACGGGCTGTCGTCCAGAGTCCAATCTGATGCAAAATCATGGAAGCAGACTCCAGCACATCTTGACGAGCCTCGATTTGGTCGGGACTATCTTGAACATCCTCCCAAAGAACTGATACATTGATCTCGACCTGTGAAACTATTCAGCAGGAGGACGATGAACAAGGTCCGTGATCCCAACCTGTTTTGAGAGCTCCTCAAGTGCATTCTCGAGCTGTCCTCCGACGACATTTGCGATGTTGTCCAATTGATTCAAGATGACATCTGCTCCACCTTCAAAAATTTCACCTTTGCGCTCAGCAACGTAAGAGCGGAAGACGGCCTATTGATCTATTCAGTACGATATTTTTCAGCCATCGCGGTGAACTTCCGAACCTTCTGTCGAGCTACGCTCCCAATTCCTCGTTCCTCCATGGCCTGGTCATAACCGTCAATCAACTGACTCTGAACATGGGGTGACATGCATCGCGAAACTTCTTTTTGCTGGGTGGTAAGTATGTTTTGGACCAGATCAATGGTTGCGCGCAGTGTTTCGGAGGCCTGAGCGAGACTCATTTCAGCTTGGATCTTGATGCGATCCTTGAGTCCGGGAGCTGCAGTATTTTCGATATCGATGAGAAGTTTATTTACAGTCGATTTGACAGCGATTCCAAATGGTCCCATCAAGTCGGTTTCAAAAACTTTAGCCCAGGAACTGGCGATGTTCCGGGTGAATGGCAGCGTCAATTCCTCATTGAGACTGCGCCTCCAGTCTCCGTGACGACGAAGAGCTATAATGTATGCGTGAGAGACAAATCTAATGAGACAAAACAAGCTACGAACTTACACGGTATGTGGCCCAATGCATACTGGAGCTGAATTCGTCAGTTGTCTGGACAGCAGCATCCGTGGCCTGTGTAGCCCAGTCAAACAATAAAGCAATCAATTTGAATAAAATCTTACATTCGTTGCTCCAGCACGACATTTTTCTTCCAGGCCATCCTTGAAGTGTACTTTGATGTTCTCTACACAATCATCGACGATATTAGCAAATTGCTAAAGTCCTGCATTCAATAGCTGATGATTCAAGAAGATAACTGATTTCAGACCTGGGCAAGTTGCACTGCCATGCCGTTCATATTCACAGTCTCGCCATAAATATCATTAGATTCCCACTTCTGGCGAAGGTATTCACGATCTGCGGCCGTGACATCAGTCATACCATGAATATAGGATTCAACACTAGTAACAAAGATCTTGAGTTGGGTGAAGAGATTTCGAGCAGACCGTTCGCGTGATGCAACGGTGAGTTGATGGCACCATTGCCGAAGTGCAGGGATACCAGTGTCCTCTGGGTTGGTGAAGCACGTAGGCTCGCCGTCACCTTTG
>Ga0153968_1000047_pt1 | contig 18198 bp, 11 predicted proteins | sample TSGA052MetaG_FD_104729 | JGI IMG/M metagenome (GOLD analysis project Ga0153968, IMG submission 104729) | Attine ant fungus gardens microbial communities from Georgia, USA - TSGA052 MetaG | ecosystem: Host-associated > Fungi > Mycelium > Unclassified | place: USA: Georgia, George L Smith State... | reverse complement strand
CTACACTCAGCTGCCCCCTTGTCTGCACCCCCAACACCGAACCTTATGGGTGTGATGCAATCCAAGTGTGCACCTAGCCAAGCTTTCCCAGCCTGCTGTCCTCTCCGAAGCTTACCCGAGTTGCGTCTGCATCTTTTCTCTAGATCGAGTTCTGGGTATACTCTGTGTTCTTCTCAAGACACCCCACTAGTCTCAGTCTTCTTACTCTCAATAGATTCACATTTACGATTCCAGAGGCAGTGTAGATAGAGGTAGGAGTCAAGAGATTCCTCTCCTATCCAACTGCACACTAGATACTATATTAAAATGATTACAAAGCCCTGAAACTCAAGGAATAAAATATAAAAAGGAAACTATTACTACTTTTGATGTTTCTTCAACCTCTTCTCATGCTAGGTCCTTCCCAATCCCTAGTGATGACACGTCCTTATGGTGACGCGTCTTCTTCATCACATCCTTCCCATCAAAGATGACCTGTCTTTATCGTAGCTTCTCTCTAGAATATTCTTCCTGATCTCCCATCACTCCCTTTGGTGTTGCTTTGTAAGAAGGACCTTATTGGTTACCTATTAAGTAGTCAGTAAACCCACTCAATGTCTAGTATCTCCGAGTCACATCCTAGTGCTCATCTATCTAAATATAATTGATCTGATGCCATCAATGCTTAATTGCAACCAGAGTCTATTTATCTAAGTCTGTCACTCAAATACTACTGGTTCTAGAGTCCCAATCCACCGTATCTCTAAGTCGGTCCCATTCTATGACGGATCTAGAGTGTAGTCCTTTTATGACTTTCTTCCTAAACCTGATGCCAGCTCATTCTGCTTGCCTCCTGAGGTCTCGACATGAGCTCTAGTTTGGTTATCACTTGCTCAATGTCCTTCTCTTATGGTATTACGTTCTGAGGGTATAGAAAGGGCTCTAGAGCGAACTCTAATTAAAAATTTGTTAGTATAAAGCGTATCAAATGTTATCTTCTGTGGAAAATTCATTTGCGGTGTAACAGCACCACTTCACCTTCCTCTATTCTCCTCAGCCTCTTTTCTCCTTCCTGCACCTTTTCTCTAATGGGACACACCAGCCTCCTCTCTCCTTGGTGCACTTTTCCCTCCTTCAGGCATGCTACCCTTTTCACCTTCCTTTCCCATAGAGGACATTACCTGCACTTGTGCCCTTCCTCTCTACACTTAAAATACTTTACTGCTACTATCCTTACATTTCTTATCATTCTCTCTTCCACTCCATCACTCTGCTACTCAAGATTTCAAATTTATTTTGGGGTGTCATTGCCTCTTTTCCTTTCTCATTTTTATTCCTGCAATTTCGGGCCAGGTGCCTGAACCCTTTGCATTATTGACACAACTTTCCACTTCTTCCCTCAATTTCTGTCTTTAATTTAGCGAGAGCGCGCTTTTCTTTGAGCAAGTTACTCATTAGGAATTGGTATTGTTCTTGAGACATAATAATGAAGTCTCAAGATGGGTATGGATATGATGATTGATCTTACTAAAGTTATGTTTGTTGGGGTGCAAGATCTTCACCCAACCAGACACTTACTGACCTACTAACTACTGCCCTAATAGTATAGTTAGACTATCACTCCAACGGGGGAGATCCCTAATCTAGACAGCCTACTAGTAGTAACTGTCACTCCTCTGTGTGTACCAACTCACAATGGAGCACAGCACGAGGTTTATACTAAGAAAAGAACAGTATTTTACTAAACACCACTTGATTGCGAGGTCAGATCTCAGTAGTAATACCCAAGCTTGGTACTACACTTCCACCTGCAGTCCCTAACTGACTGCAAAGTCCCCTTAAGCCAAGGGCCTAGCTATGTATGGAGGTGGTCACTGATCATGGTGATCAGCGACTAAGAGTTGATAAGATGAGAGTTGAGAGTGAGCAGAATCCAAGGTAGACAGTGCTCTAGATGTGGAATCAAGTTCTAATGTCAGACTAGCTAACTCCAAAGCCAGAATTAAGCCAACTGCTCCTTTATCAGCATTTGACAAGGAGAACTTGATAGAGTTCCCATTAGATTTCTTTACACTACTTATACAACTACTATATGGTCTGTGCACTTCTTTCCCACACCTATCATGTGATATGACACTGTGACTTCCTGTTATGTGACTGTGACTGTGTGATACTTGTGACATGACACTTTCCCGCACTTCCTTCTGTGTAGTAAGTCCAAGATAAAAGAAAAGAAAAAGAAAAGAAAAGAAATATAAATAATAACTTAGCTGTTTTGCCAAGTCATGACAACATAATAGTTTTGAACTAAGGTAGTCAAAATTCATATATGGTGTAGATGTTAGTAATACAGATAATCTTTTTGAGACATTTATTGTTAGCAATTAGAGATTTAAGGTATCTCCAGAAGACATGATCTAGGCCAGGAGTGAAAGAAGAGAAGCACTTAGCTATAGCATTCTTGAATTCTTGCTTTGAGAAGGGACTATTTAATGATATTGCTTTGTGGTATTTTGTTGAGGAAGTTTGTGCCAATAGATCTATTTGTAGCTGAGTTGTATGAGCTGTGGAGGGCATTTCAAAGGAAAAAGAGTGTGTTGCAAGATTGTCCTTCATGTATGATGATTTCAATTGTAGGAAGAAATTTCTTTTTTACCCAACTCATTAAGTTCTATAGTTGCTTATTTGAGGATGCTATCTCATGTATTTTCTTGTCAAAGAACTTGCATTTAGCTTCTTGTATAGTTGATTTGGAGGCTTTCCAGTTTAACAGATTACTTAGTTGATGGTACCTAGTGAGACTATTAGTGTAGTTCTAGTTTCACCACTTCTTTGAATGCTTTATAATGCACTTAAGTTTGGAGTACTTTGTCCACACATTTTTGTATACTAGAGTAAGCTAATCAATGACTTTCTGTAAGGTGTCTTTATTTATAATAGCCAATATGTTGAGGTGCTTGATATTATTCTTAATCTTGCTGATGAAGTCTTTTTCGTTGTTGCTATCTTTCTGGATAGATTGAACAATGACATCAATGTTTTCTTCCTTGATTCCTATATTAATGATGAGAGGTATATTGTCACACCAGACAGCTGTTTAAGCAATAGAAGTGATATTTTTCACTATAATAACAAGAATAACCAGCTTGAGAGATAAGTTTGGCCCTCTAGAGATAACTATTAGATGCCTAGTTGTGGACTTGAGCATACCACTTGAGTAATAGAGTAATGGCTGTGACCACCACTACAGAGACCTCATAAGGATTGTCCAGAGAATTTCATAATGAATTTATAATAGAACTCCTCTCTAGAGTGCTCTTGAGAGCAGAAAGGACCTTAGAAGATTATTTCCTAACAGAATGATGTCATATCTTAGCAGCAGTTACTTATTTATAACATTTAGGTTACCATCAGATCAGAGCTGTCATTGCTGATAGCTAATTATAGCAAAAACTAGCAAGATGAGTCCTCTCAAGGGCTGCATTACAAATATAACAGAAGAAGACTGAGGCTCAAAGGTGTGATGAGGTATAGAGGAGTAGAAGAAGGACTAAAGAGGTCAAATAGAGAAGTAAAGGAGAAGAATGATAAAGACAACACACTTGAGAGTAAGATGACTCAAAATCACTACCTCTCTCTATTGACCATCAAAAGGCTTGAGAGTCATCTATTGTTTAGAGAAAATCCCTAAGAGTAGAATTAGAGAAGTAGAGAGTAGTAGCCAAGTGATTGGGAGAAGTGCTGTCTTATTATTTTACTTTTACTATCTTTGGGAATTTGGAAGTTTTCTTTGTTTCTTTTCTTTTGTTGTATCATTGCTCTGTAATCCTAATAAAATATTCTAGGGCACAGAAGGGACAAAAGAATACTTTCCTTCCTATCATCTCTTTCTATTGCTCTAAAGTATCAAGGATGTATGGAGTGGGAGCGGAGTGACCTATAGTGGAGCAGAATTACTCTGGAGTAGAAGGGAATTGACAACAAAAGTGGAAGAACAACCTTGGCCTCAGCTCATGCACTGTGCCTCGATCTGCTGTTGTGTGTATAGTTGTGTATTTCAGGAGGACTGAATTGTTGCCAGGAGTTCAGGAGAGGAGTGGTATAGATTGATAGGAGTGAGAAAAAGATGTTAAGGATGTTATAGACATTAATCTACGAACTAAGGAACTAGGATGTAACTACTGGAGTACTTATACTAAGTCCGGAATAGGAGGAGTACAAGTAACTAGTCTACATCATGATCCTATAGGAGTAGACAGCAGGAGTTTAGAAGCAAAAAATTAGTAATAATATAAAATATAAAAGAAATTATATTATTAAATGGGTATTTTCCATCATATGATATAGAGCTAAAAGACTATTGAGTGATTTTGAGATTTTCTTTTGTGTCTGCTTTATAAAAACTCTTTCAAACTTTGCTTAAAAGGATACTCAAGCCTCAACAGACTTGGGCATTTGCTTACACTGACAACTTGCTATATATTTTTGGAGTAAACTTCTGTCTCTGATCAGTTCCAACTTGACAAAATATTGCTAACTTGTTCACAAAAGCAGTTTAGTCTCAAGTGATAGAGTTTGTTGTTCCTAAACTTGGTTTGAGACCTTAAATGGTCTTCACTCTTATTGGACTTTTCTCATTTTGTTTGTTTTCTAGACTTGTCAGATTAAGAGGATGTGTTAGATATACTCTAGACAGTTCTTCAGTGATTAATTATTTAGTAAGTTATCTGATTTGATATGTAATTCCCTGTAGACTTGAAGTTAGCACTCTGTCACTTACAGTTGTCCACAGGTGATAATTAGTTGTTTATCTCTTTCAATAAAATCACTTACAGTTGTTTACAGTGTTACTGAGTTGCTAGGACCTCACAGCTGTCACTATTGCCTAGGTTCTAACAATAGTAAGCTGTTGATGGATTGACGGAATGGGGAATCCGGTCACATTGTGATACCCTAGAGGACCTGATAGCTCAATGGTAGAGCATCTGGTGCAGTTCCAGAGGAGTCTAGGTTCGAGTCCCGGTCTGGTCACTTTTCATGCTGCAGAGGTTATGGGCCCCGACAGCGCAGTGCCGCTGTGCGGATCAGCAGATGATCTGATGTGACGGATTCAGGGGGCGTGACGGAATGGGGAATCCGGTCACATTGCGATACCCTAGAGGACCTGATAGCTCAATGGTAGAGCATTTGGTGCAGTTCCAGAGGGGTCTGGGTTCGAGTCCCGGTCCGGTCACTTTTCATGCTGCAAATGGATTCCTTTCAAATCCAAGTTAGGAGCATAATTTCTTCATGAATTATAACACAAATTGAGGTCCTCAATCACTTATGACCTTTTGAGAGAGTTCTATATTCTTGAAGACTCAATCCTAGGATGTCTTGGCTACTCTTTGTATTATGAATATCAAGTAGGACTATGGCTATTATCAGCCATGGTCTGATAATAAGTAGTTAGTAAACAAGATGATGGTGCTGATGGATGAGGACATTACAATGCAGTAATGCACTGAATATTAGGAGATTCCAAATGAACATCAAACTCTTGCTATGGACAGGACTCTTTGAAGAAATCTTGGACTATTTCCTTTCTATCTTTGGACTTATACTAAATGGAACAACATTAGACTAACCTACTTATAGACTCTGACTCAACTTGTCACTCTTATAGCTTCTGTTACTAGACTGTCACCTAACTAGTTACTCTTAGTTACAAGTAGTGTTACTACATTGTAACATAGTCATAATACCTAGTTAGGATAAATACAAACCAGAAAGAGAAGGGAATGACAAGTTCTCTTTTTCTGTATTCCTTTCTGTATTTTCTTTACTTTAAGGAATCAGTACTCTTCTCTGTCTTAGGACAATCTTGAAAAGTGCTACTCGAAGTTTCGTTGACATCTATCCTCTTCAATATAACTTCACTGAAAACCTTAACCAAACCTTCTAACAAGGAGTGTAAAGATATCAAGTATTAGATATAGGCTTCAAGTTGAAACACATATTTAACTGAGGTCTAGAGTCTTAATACTTTGAGTAAAGATGTTTATATTGATGGGTATGTATCATGCTATCTTAGAAAAGTGGTCTACTATCACCAATATCCCATTGTATCTAGCTGATTCAGATAAGGGTTCTACTAAGTTGATACTGATAATCTCCTAGGAAGTTTAAGGAATTTTGTTGGAGTGTAAGTGGTTCTGTTTGGGTTGTCTATTGAGCTTATTAGTTTGGCATTTCTCATAACTCCAGACATAATACTTGATGTCTTCTAATATATATGACCACCAGTAGTTTCATGTTATTAACTCATGTGTTTTAGTATAACCCAAATGTCCTGCTAGTTTAGTGTCATGATGTTTAGTGATAATTTCTTCTCTTAGAGTAGCTGAATCTGAAATGTAGATTCTTTTCCTTTATATAAATACTTCTCCTTCTTGTTTCTAACCTTCCTCTTGTTGTTCTACTGCTCCCCTTACCTTTTCTTCTATGAACTCTTCTGCTTCTCTTATCTCTTTTCAGAATTCTCCTTTTTCTAATGTCATTTGTTGGAACTTTTTCTCCTTTAGCAATACTTGGTTGTTATTGTCATCTTTCTCTTGTATATGATTAGGTCTTTGATGCTATGCTACAAGTGAATTTGCTGCAGAAAGTAGCATTTATTACACCTTATACCAATGAATTTCTAATTAGAATTTGCTCTAGAACCCATTATTAGTCCTTAGAACATATCAAATGGTTATAAGAAACAATGAGCAGGTAGAACTAGACCTAAAGCTCATGAAAAGACCTTAGAAGATAAGCGAGATGAGCTGGTATTAGGTTGTAGAAAGAATCATTAGATAAAGACATTCTAGATCCACTTTGTATTGGATATATCTTGAAAGAGATAAAAGACTTGAGCTCTAAAGCCAGTAGTATGCCAGTAACAGACTTAGATAGATATGCCTCTAATTGCAAATAAGCATTGATGATATCAGATCAGATATATTTAGATATATAACACCTAGGACGTGACTGTTATGATCTTAAGGGATAACTCAGGTTGCAATATTCAAGGAAAGACTTGAGGATGAGAAAGAAAAGAAATAATACAATTGGTAAAGTATAAGGAATATAGGAGAGTATCTACTGTATATATACCTATGTACCTGTTAGAAGGATGGAGAGCAGCAATTACAGTGGGGACAAATGATAGCTCACTTACCGGGTTATCCAACAGATGTTAATAAATGGCCTAATGGGAAAGAGAGATCTTGAGAGAAGCAAAGCAGTTCCATGACATGGCAGTTGAGACGAAGAAGTGAGCATGCTTATGTAAGCATGGCTTGTATATTAAACTACAGTAATACACATTACAATAATTATTTAATTTAACAGTACTATGTGCTAGGAATGAGGAGGGAGCAAGGCAGACATAAGTAAAGTACATGTCCTAACAATGAGGTGCTGACTGAGCTACTATACAACTAAGAAAGTGTCAATAGAAAAAGCAGTCTATATGTAGAACACCTGGAAGTAATGAGGCCAATTGTTACAGTAACTTAGGGAATTAGGACAGTGCTTGGAGCTTACTAACACTTAATAAGTAACTAAGAAGTTCTAAATCACAAACCAATAACAGAGAGAAGAACAGTGAAGGATGAAGAAGATTCTAGAAGGAAATGGTGATGGGGACATATAAGCAATAGGACTTTGGGGGGACTTAAAGTAAGAAAGAGTCAAGGAAATCCTAAAAGTAGTAATAGCTTTCTTTTATCTTTTATTGCTTAAGTTTCAGAGATTTGTAATAACTTTAATATAGTATCCAAAGAGCAGGGAGGATAGGAAAGAACCTCTAGGCACTTATCTTCATCATCACTGCCTTTGGAATTATGAAATGCAAATCTATTAAGAGTAAGAGTTTGGAATCAGTAAGATGTCTTGAGAAGAACACAGAATATATGTTATATTCTGGAAATATAATAATTATGTAATTTATTTCTTCTAATAATTCCCCTAAAATTAATAATAGTAGGATAGCGTAGTAGACTACTCTTCTCTTATTCCAGACTTCCTATAAGTACTATATAGTTACAGTATAATTCCTCAGTCTGTAAATTAACATCAACTGGTTCTAATTCTATCCCTGTCCACTCTGTCCCTATTTTACTTCCCAAGGACCTCTTCTCTGATGACTTTCCTTTACTCCAAAATACATGACCAACCTCATGACCAGAGACTGGGATACAACATACAAGTTGAAGCCAAGGTCATTCATCAAAGTCATATTCTACTCCAATGTTGTTTTCTCTCTGTTGGAGTCTTCTCTTGGGGTTCCTCCTTCATCATTAAGTACTATCTATTCTCTGAAGTAGTACAGTACACTGTCCAGAGTATAATTCTATTTATAACTCCACTCCTCCGTTCTCTGCCATTCCGTTCTTGACAATATACCCAGAACTCAATCTAGAAAGGAATAGCAGATGCAACTTAGGCAGGCTTTGGAGAGGACAGTAGGCTGGGAAAGCTTGGCTAGGTGTATACTTGGATTGCATCATACCTATAAAGTTTGGTGTTAGGGATACAGACAAGGGGGCAACTGAGTGTAGAGAGTCCATAAGTGATCAACTAACTGTATTTTCCAGTTGAGTTGATGCTACAGTGTGCAAAGGTTGATACCTTAGGGAGGCTATGCAACAACAATCTAGAGAGATCTTACTCTTGTTTCAACAACCAATCTATTTTATGTTACCTAAAGCTGCATATAATACTTCATTTCTTTTTTTATTTAAAACCTTTATTTCAGCTATCTTTCCTTGAACCTTTAGTGTGCAATTAGGAGCTGGCACCACATCTTGTTGCTTGTCTCAGTGTATAATCTCTGTTTTTTTTATTGTCTGAGAGAGGTAGGAAATAGGTCTCCAGGAATTGTCTTTCTGTTGTTGAGACAACACTCCTCCTATAGTGTAGCCAAACATGTTGACTTTCATTCTAAATTCTTGTTCTGAGTTAGGGATTGCTAACATAGGAATGTTTATTATTTTCCTCTTCAACTTCTTGAATGCTTCTCTTTCTTTCTCTGACCACTTCCAGTTCTTTTTTTCTGTCAATTCCATCAATGGTTCGGCTATTTGGGAAAATCCTTGGATGAATTTCTAATAGAAGTTGCAAAATCCCAGAAATTATCATATTTCTCTTTTGTCTTGGGGTTCTGGCCATTTAGCTACTTCTTTTGTTTTAGTAGGGTCAGTCTCCATACTGTCTTAGGAGATAACAATTTCTAGATAGCTAATTTTTGTTTGGTAAAATTGGCATCTTGTTAGAACCTAGGCAGTGGTGACAACTATGAGGTCCTAGCAACTCAGTAACATTATGGACAACTGTAAGCAACTATATTTAAAGAGATAAACAACTAATTATCACCTGTAGACAACTGTAAGTGACAGAGTACCAACTTCAAGTCCACAGGGAATTACACATCAAATCAGGTGACCTACTAAATAATTAATCACCTAAATATTACTGAAGGACTGTCTAGAGTACATCTAACACTTCTGGGGTTGAGTGATAGTTTGTTGTTGGCTAGTATTTGTAATACTTGTTTCACTATGCTCTTATGTTTTTCTATCATTTTCAAAAATATGAGAATGTCATCTATATATACCACTATTTTTTCTTGGATGATCAGTTCATGGAATAGACTGTCTATCATAAGTTGAAATGTTACCAGGGAGTTGCATATCCCAAAGTATATTATGAGTAGTTTGAATAATCCTCAATTTGTCTAAAAGGTGGCCTTCTATTAATCTCCCTCTCTTATTTGTACATTATTATATCTCCAATGGATGTTAAGTTTAGTAAAGTATTGGGCTCCTCAGACCTTATCAATCAATTCTGAAATCAGTAGTAATGGATATTTATTTCTGATTGTCATCTCATTTAATTGTCAGTAGTTCTGAACTGGTCACAGAGAACCATCTTTTTTCTTGACAAAAAAAATGGAGTAGCACAAGGTGATTTGGATAGTCTGATTTCAAATGTTCATCTAAGAATTCATCAAGCTTCTTTTGTTCCTTGATGTTGAGTGGGTAGATTTTGTAGTCTTTGAGTGTTGCTTCTGGGGTATAGCATGGTCCCACTTGGATTAGTTTGGTAGCTTTTCAAATATCTGTTTATCAAATACTTTTGTCTTGAAGCTTTAGTATTTCTTGGGTACAATGTCTCCAAATTCTCTCTTATCTTCTTCTGCTTTCCTAATATTCAATTCTTCTCTTTGCCATGTCTCTTCTTCTATATTTATGAATAGGATTTTCTCTCCTTCTTTTATTTCTTTCTGTTTTTCTTCTGTTATTTTATCTTCCATATTCTCTTTTAGTTCTTCTACTAGATATAGTCTCCTACACTACTGGTGATATTTATCTAGGCTAATTGATAATTGTGTCCAGTTGATAGATGAGTTATGCTTTTGTAGCCAGTTGTATCCTAGGAATGGGTCATGGTTATCTATGTTTGTTACTAATAATTGAATCAGTTCCTGGTGGTCTCCAATTGTCATCTGCATCTCAATTGACTCTGTGACACTGCTGTCTCTATTAGTGGATCTGTCTGCATTGTAGCAAGTTACAGGAAATGGTAATTTGTGGGTGTTGAGATTGTTTTCTTGTATGAATTTTTGGCCTATGCATGAGGTTAAGCAACCAGAGTCAATCAATGCCTTTTTACAGAACAATTTTCCTATGTCTGTTATTGATAGTTTGACTTGGATGTCTAGTTGTTTGTTTTCTAGTATTTAAAGTATATGAGGTTCTTCCAATGTTTTTAGTACTACTAGTACTTTACCATCCATCATTTGTTTAGCTCTTGTATTTTTTCTGTTATGCATTCTTTTCTCCTCCACTGATATGACTATACCTTTAATATTTTTACTGCATCTCTCTCATCTTCCACTTTTATTCTCCTTGCTATCTATTCTGCTAAATATCCTTTCAGGAATTCATAGTTTCTGGCACCAAAATAACTCAAAAAATCATTTATTATTTCTTCTAGCAGTTGTATTTTTGAGTCTATAAAAGTAAGCAAGTCAGTGCTTACTTCTTGCTTTTCCCAAATCCTTCTTAGGTATTTTCTTTATTTCTTCTTGCTTTCTCAAATATTTCTCTTCTCCTCATCTTGGTTTAGGGCACCTTGCAGCAATATAAATCTATTTTATGACAATTATAATAGGTTTTCTTCTTTTTATCTACTATGTATATGAGACCGAACATAGGAGTGATGGCACTGACACATAGTTCAACTTTTCACATGCCTTCTCTTTTCACTCAAATTCACTCAAAAATTCTATAAAATTCAAATAAATTAGGATAAATTAAAATAAAATTGGAACAGGCAGTGAGCAAAGCGAGCTGGCTGTGGCCTTACTGTTGGAGGAAGGGAGCAGAGTGACCTGACTTACAACAGTGCAAATTAACAGTGAAGGAAGGGAGCAAAGTGACCTGATGTACAATTTGCAAGCTGACTGTGGCCTTACTGTTGTAGGAAGGGAGCAGAGCAACCTGACTTATAACAGTGCAAATTACCAGTGAAGGAAAAGAGCAGAGCAACCTGACACACAACAGTACAAACTACTAGTGAAGGAAGGGAGCACAGCAACCTGACACAACAGTACAAATTAACAGTAAAGGAAGGGAGCACAGTGACCTGACGTACAATATTGCTCACTATGATGCAGACTGTTGTTAGAAGAGAGCAAAGTGACCTGATGGACAATACTATCTACAGTTGCACAGACTATTGTAGGAAGGAAGCATAGCGGACTGATTTTAACACAAACTTAATAACACAGAATTAGTAGAGGGTTCAAGAAGGGCTGGAGGCCCAGATGAAAACCTCATATTTATTCACCTCTATTGTATTTGGGTCTTACCTCAGAACCTCTGAAACTAGCCTCATTTTGACATCTCTTCCCAAATTCTCTGTGATTAATATTCTCTTTCCTTTTTCTCTGAACTTCTCAATCACTTTCCTCCTTGACCTCTCAAAACTCAGTGCCTTCTCATACCGGTTATCTAATGAGTCTGAATTCTTTAGCTAACTAATCTCAATTAATTTTTGTGCTAATGTTGGATAGATTTCCTTTTTGAATAAGCCTACCAATGTGATTTTGTTATATCCAGAAAGTTCTCTCCAGGTGGTGAATTCTGTCTAATAATCCTTAAGCAGTCTGCTTTTTTGTTTTAACTTGGTCAACCTCTCAATTGCATGGGTTTGTGTTTGTGTAGATATAAAGAACCATACTATTTTATTAGTGAGCTTCTTCCAAGTTTCAAATGGGAATTTATTAGTCATAGTTGTTAGGTCAAGATTTTCATTATTATTTAGCTTGGTTCCTTTCTATTCCTTTTGAAAGGGTAAGAACTTTCTGATCTATGCATTGGTCCATCATTGGACTTGGTTCTCCTTTCCTTCCTTTATTTTTCCTAACACTATTTCCATCTTTTCCCATTCACTCATGTGGGAAGGCTAAATGAGTTCAAAGAGGAATATTATTGATAGTCTCTAGTACTGTTGATAGAGAATGTAGTTTTCTTTTTGAGTTTTTTGTTTGCAAAAGAGCTCCCAAAATAGTATATTTTGCTATTGACCCAAGAGCATATATATATATACTATCAAGTTTTGTAGTCTAGCAACAACAAAAGAAGAAAAATAATAAGAGTACAAACAATACTTGTCTCCATCAAAATACCACAGTAGCCAGCATAACAATTAAAGATAATTGTAACAAGTTTACTTCATGTTTGCTGTACAACATCATTATGACATTCTTATGATGAGGGGGTGATGAAAAGATGATACAATTCATTGGAAAGAGGGGCATTATGTCCAGAAACGATTGAGCTTGGGTAATAAAAAGACATGTATTTCAGTGCTACATATATAGGAGTTCCAACATCTGGTCATCATGAGCAGAAGAAATCAAGCCTCCACAGTCAACGTCCTCAGGCCTAAGTAGAATATATATATAGTGAATAGTAGGATAGTAAGACCTTAGCTTTATTCTGGTTTATATATTCTTTTTTAACTTGAACACTGAGTTTGGAGAGGGTTCATAACATAAGCACAAAGCTACCTACACATATACAACCCTATTCCATCACCATGATCTCACTTGCTGTTATCACAGTATTTCTAACTACCATTATAATCCTCTTCTTTAACTTCTTATCTGACATCTAAAAGGACCTAGGAAAAGAAGCCAAGGACACCTATGCAACTAGTGTACAGAATTTCATAGAAGAAGTTAAGAAAGACTTTACTGACAAACCAGCCAAAGAAAGAATAAAAGAACCTGATGATTTCAAAGAAAGTCCAGACAAAGTAAGAGCTTAGTGCTGAAGAATAACATTATTTTTTCAAAGCAATGATATCTTGAAGGAATGGGAGAGGATCAAAATGGCTTTAGAAAAGATCAAGGGAGGAAAGGACAACTAGAACCCAACAATAGGCAGATACTCAGATCAGGAAGTTTCTATCCTTCCAAAAAAAGTGGAAAAAGACCAAAAAAGATCTTGACATATTGATTATGACCAATAAACCTCTGTTCAAAACCGAGGAACAGATAACAGACAAGATAGTATGGTTTTTTATATTAACAGAAACTCAAACTCATGCAATCAACAAATTGACCAAATTAAAGTAAGAAAATAGGTTACTTAAAGATTTCTGGTTGGAATTTGTCATCTGGAAAGGAATTTCTGGCTATAATGAAATTGCACTAGTGGGTTTATTCAAGAAAGGAATTCATCCAGCACTAAAACTGATTAAGATTGGTCAGTTGAGAAACTCAGACTTGTTGGATGAGTGGTATGAGAAGGTATTAAGTTTTGAGAGATTGAGAAAGGAGGCTATTGAGGAGTTTGGAAGAAGGAAAAATTTGGAGAATTCAGAAGATGTGAAGAAGAAACTGGTTTTGGATGTTCTGAGGCAAGACCCTAACATGATGGAAGTGGATAAGCACAAGGAGATGAGAAGGTGTTATAACTGTGGAGAAACAAGTCATCTTGCTACAAGATGCTCCAAACCAAGAAAAGAAAGAAGAGAGAAAGTAAGGATTATTGAGGAGATAAGAGAGGATTTTTCCCTGGGCAGGGAGTAAACACCAACTTACCTGCCTTAATAGATTCAAAAGTCCAATTACCTAAAGATGCAATGAAAGACTTTCTGGATTATTTTGGTGCAAGAAAATACAAGACAAATAAAGGATACTCAGTGGAATGGATAGCAAAGAAGATACAATAGAGCAGTGATGAGGAAGAAATTGGCATACTAAAGGTGTGGGCCCATAGTTCAAGAGCAGAAGAGTGTACAAGAGAAGAGTTAAAAGAGTTAAATGGAATAACCAATGATAAAGTCCTAATGGCTTTTAAAGTATATGAGAAGTCCTTGATACTTAGGAAAATGGAAGATAAGCAGCTAAACATTTGAGTCAAACTATCAATGACAGACACTCATAAAATGTTCTGTAAACAGGCCTTAGTCGACTCAGGAAGCTCCAGCTCTTGTATAAGCCAAAAATTTGTAAAGGAAAATCACATTGACATGTGTAAGCTACCATTCCCAATCATCTGCTATAATGCCAATGACTCCACAAACAAAGATGGAAGTGTCATGGAAATTGTTGAGATGAACATGACTATTAGTGATCATCAAGAATTGATTCAACTATCAGTAAAAAACCTTGGAAATCATGACCTATTTCTAGGATATGACTAGCTACAGAAGCATAACCCAACCATTAACTAGAAGAATTCTTCAATAAGTCTTCAAAACTATTGACAATGGTGCAGAAAAATATACATTCCAAGGGAACTGAAGGGGGAAGTTGAGGAAGAAACAGAAGAGGATGTTAGGGAACTACTCAGAGGTGATCTCCCTTAAGCTAGTGGATAGTCCTAGAAGCTAGTTTGAGATTCAAGTGGGGGTATATCTATACACACTTGCTAGTATATATACTACACTAGATAGTCAGGCATACAGCACCATGGCAACCAACCTATAATTAACAGAATGTCCTAGAATAACTAATAATAGGCATTGCACTGCATGACACAGACAGAAGAGGTTAGGAACAGTGGGAATATGATACATGATCTATCACTAGGCCACTAATAGATTAGACCCTCAGAACTTACTAAGCATCACTCTAGATGTCCTCTTATAGAGGATATAATAGAAGATAGAGAGAAAGTATTATTTGTTAATCTAGAAAAGAAAGCCTGAAGGAGAAAAGAGCTAAATATCAGAAGTATGAGCACAGAAAAAGTGGAAGAAAATGTCCCCAAAGAATACAAAGACTTCAATGACTAAGTCTTTAACAAACCTATCTTTGAAAAATTACCAGATCAGTCCAAATGGGACTACACTATTGAGTTAATACCTAATGCAATGCTGAAGGACTGCAAGGTGTATTTATTAAATATCAAAGAACAAGAAAAACTTGATAAATTCCTCAAAGAACATCTGAAATCGGGACAGATCAGACCCTTCAAGTCACCATGTGCAGCTCCCTTCTTCTTTGTAAAAAAGAAAGATAGATCTCTCTAACCAGTACAAGACTATTAATAACTCAATGAAGCAACAATAAAGAACAAATATCCCTTACCACTAATCCAAGAGCTGATCAATAAAGTATAAGGAGCCAAATATTTCACTAAACTTGATATTCAATAGGGATATAACAATGTGAGGATAAGAGAAGGAGATGAGTGGAAAGTAGCTTTCTAAACCAACCGAGGTCTGTTCAAACCTCTAGTCATGTACTTTGACATATGCAACTCACCTATAACCTTTCAACTCATGATAGATACCTTATTCTGCAAGCTAATAATGTCAGGGAAAATTGTGATCTATATAGATGACATTCTAATCTTCACCCAAATAATAGATGAGCATAAAAGCATAGTAAGACAAGTCCTACAAATATTGGCTGACAACAAGCTATTGCTCCACCTAAAGAAATGCAAATTTTATCAAACCAAAGTTGAATACCTCGGAGTTGTCCTGTCATAAGACAATATAGAAGCCAATCCTACCAAAATAAAAGGAGTAATCTATTGGCCAGAACCTCGAGACAAAAGAGAAGCATGACAATTCTTAGAATTCTGCAACTTCTATTGCAGATTTATCCCCAGATTTACATAAGTTGCCAAACCACTGATGAAGTTAATGGAAAAGAAAGAGTGGAAATAGCAAGAGGAAGAGAAGAACACTTTTAATAAGCTTAAAAACAAGATGACAAACTCTCTGATACTAGCTGTTTCCCACTCCAAATGAAAAATGCAACTAGAAACTGATGCCTCGGGGTATGCTATAGGAGGAGTGTTATACAAAAAGACAACTCTTGGAGACCCACTGCTTATCTATCCAAGGCAATAAATGAGACTGAAAGGAACTACAAGATCTACAACTGAGAGCTGTTAGCAATCATGGAAGGACTTAAGCAATGGCAACAGTATCTTATAGGAAGCAATCAGTTTGAAATATAGGCTGATTATACAAACTTAGGATACTTCAAGAAACCACAAAAGCTCAATCATCGTCAAGCTCAATAGATGACAGAACTCCAAGAGTATGACTTCCAACTAATACACAAACCCAGTAGCTCTCAGAAGAAAGTAGATACATTATCTAGGAGATTAAACCATGGTCAAGGGAAGGACGACAAAGAAAATCAAATGATGTTGAAAGAAGAATAGTTCAGAAATCTTATAACTTAGGAAGGAGAATTTTGGAAGAAGATAGAAGAAGCAGAGAAGTTTACAGAAGAGGAAGTATAGGGAGCAATAAAGAGATCAGAGGAAGGTTGGAGACAAGAGGGAAAAGTAATAGTATGAAAAAAGAGAATTTACATCCCAGACTTAGCTACATTCCAAAAAGAAATTATCACCAGATACCACAACTCTGAACTAGTAGGACATCTAGGATACACCAAAACATACAAATTAATCACAAGGAATTATTAGTGATCTCAAATGTTAAGACTCTGGACTTTACAGTTGAATATGCGTTTCAACTAAAAGCCTATATCTAACACTTGATATCTTCACACTCCTCGCTAGAGGATCTGGTTAAGGTTTTCAGTGAAGTTATATTGGAGGAGAGATGTCAACGAGACTTTGAGTAGTATCCTTGAGGTTGTCCTAAGACAAGTAAGAGTACCAATTTCTCAGAGTAAGATTTTACAGAGGGAATACAGAAAGAGAGAACTTGTCATTCCTTCTCTTTCTGGGCTGTATTTATCCTAACTAGATATTGTAACTATGTTACAATGTGGTAACACTACTTGTAACTAAAAGTGACTAGTTAAGTAACAGTCCAGTTACAGAAGCTATCAGAGTGATAAGTCAAGTCAGTGTCTAATAATGGGTTAATCTGATGTTGTTTCATTTAGCACAAGTCCAAAGATAGAAGAGAAAATAGTCCAAGATTTCTCTAAAGAGTCCTGTCCATACTATGAGTCCATTGTCTTCTAGAGTTCTTAGACATTTAATGCATTACTGCATTGTGATATCCTTGTCTTGCATTGCCAATATTTCGTCTACTAGCCATTCATTGTTAGACCATGGCTGATAATAGCTGTAGTCTCACTCGATGTTCATAACATCAAATATTAGAAGATATCAAACAGTACATTATGGGTTGTGAAAAATGCCAAGCAAACAAACCCAATTGACAGCCCAAGAGAAATAACCTTTATCCCAACGAAGTCCCAAAAGGTCTTTGGGAGATCATTAGCATAGATTTAATAAAACCATTACCAGAATCAGCAGGATTCGATAGGATATTAGTAATAGTAGACTGTTTCTCTGAGATGGCCCACTGCATGCTGATTAACATGAATATCACTGCTCAAGGAGTAGCCAAGATATTATGGGATCAAGTCTTCAAGGATATAGGGATCCCTAGGAAAGTTATTAGCAATCGAGAACTGCAGTTTGTGTAAGGGGACACCCCCATTTCTACCCCTAAACACCATGACAACCCTCCGGAGCTACCTTAGCCTGTTTACTAGTGATACTTAAACACACTAGTTTAGCTCCGATCCTGCTGACACTGACACTAAGAGATGTATATAATGTAGAATATCCCTCCAGAAGCCTCATCCTAATCTCTGAGGATTCTCCTGGAGGTGAGTTGTATCATAATTGTAGACTGTAATATTACTGAGGATTCTCCTGGAGTCTGGTG
>Ga0153968_1000045_pt1 | contig 18435 bp, 19 predicted proteins | sample TSGA052MetaG_FD_104729 | JGI IMG/M metagenome (GOLD analysis project Ga0153968, IMG submission 104729) | Attine ant fungus gardens microbial communities from Georgia, USA - TSGA052 MetaG | ecosystem: Host-associated > Fungi > Mycelium > Unclassified | place: USA: Georgia, George L Smith State... | reverse complement strand
TCATAGTCTGAGGATTAGACCTCAGACTTAACAACATCTCTTGTCATTGTCTAAACCTTGCTTGAACTCTTTTGAATAACTCTTTTCTCAAATCACAAACCAAGTAAGTGACCATTTGTGATAGGAATAGTAGATAGTGTAGTCTAAAAGGTTGCTATGCTTCCTTCCAATAGCAGTCTACTATTTCTTCATCTCTCAAATCATTAAAAATCAATCTCAAGTCCATTGTTAGATACAAATACAATCTATAGTCTAATACTATTAAATACTTCTTTATATACTACATTGAGTGTTCTTCTACTCTCTGCTCTGGAAGAAGTACTGAAATGTTCAGAGGTAAAGTACATCTTGAAAAGGCCACATAAAGTTGTCCATGGGAGAATACTGATGTCTGCAAATTAATCCCCACATGTTCCATTGACTGTCCTTGAGACTTGTTGATAGTTATAGCAAAGGCCAGCCTGACTGGAAATTGAAGTCTCTTGAGTGGCACAAACAATGTCTCTGTATTAGGTAATAACCTGATCCTTGGAATTAACACCACCTTGCCTCTAAATCTTCTGTCCTTGCTGATAATCCTGCACTGGAGCACCTTTCTTCTCACATTCAACACCACCATTCTTATCCCATTACAAAGTCCTTCTCCTGGATCCAAGTTCCTCAATAAGATAACTGGAGAGCCAACCTTGAGACAGTAAAGCAGGAGGCAATCCACCAGCATTGAGTTGTTGAAGAAACTCTGCAGGATAGGCATGGTGCATTCCATCTTTTTCAGACACAGAGTCTACACTTCTCAGTATATGGACCTCTGTATTTGGGTTAAACTGTTGAAGAATGGCCTTATTGATATCATGCACCTCATCATTTCTAGGACAAAGAATAATGCAATTCAAGAAGTACTAGTCATCTTAAGGTCTTGTGTTACCAATTCCTAGATAGATTCTGTTGATAAGAGCATTGAGATTAGCACAAACCATGGACTGAGGAACTTAAATCATTTCATTGTTATCCATAGTTGCCCCAGCACCAATCTCTAACAACCACTGAGTATGTTGATTATCAGTTTCAGAGTGACCCAAGCACATACTCTGTCTGAGATACAAGAACTTGATATGTCTCAATAAGTTTTTTCTACAAAGAGATGCTGTTACCACTTGTTGACGTGTTCCTTTGGGTACCACAGGTAAAGTCTGATGAAAATTCCTTCCAAATACCATTGTGATTCCACCAAATGGATAATTATTTTAAATAATATGTCAATTCAAGAGCCATTAAGTGCAAGTGATTACTTACTTCAAGCAAGTCTCTGAGACATTGATCAACAGCATCAATATCATACTTGTGCTATATAGGAACTTTATCCTAAATGATAACCCTAGTTTGCTAGAGAACTTGGAACATGTAACTATTATGTTTGAGTCTAGCCACAGAGTCTTCATGAATAGAAAGAGGAATCTTGAACCATGAGTGAGATATTCTTCCGCCATCCAACAAAAGAGCAGCAATTCCAGATGATGCCACACACAGTGCTACTTGACCTCTACTTCTAACCTCAGCAGCAATAGTGTTGCACAAAAATGTCTTCCCACAGCCACCAGCAGCATGAATAAAGAAAAAATAACCCTGATTGTTGGTAACAAACTCCAGGACAGTATCAAAAACAGCAGCTTGGTCAGGATTAAAGATTGCTCTTTGTTCATCCACCAAAGTTGCCATTTCATCTATATCATACTGCTCAGCCTGCAAGAGAGGATTGGGAATTCTGTGAGCCTACTGTTGCTGTGAAAGAGGCATTGGTGGAAAATCAGCAAGACTTCTTGTAAGGGGACAATCTAGGGTATCGCTTAGTAAGTTCTGAGGGTCTGAATCTATTAATGGCCCATTGACAGTTTGTGTATCGTGTTCCCATTGTTCCTAGCTTTTCTGTCTGTGTTGTGTGGTACAATGCCTTCTAAACTATTTTAGGACAATTGTAATTATAGATCCTGTGTGCATATGACTGTCTATGGGATCATCTAGTATAGAACTATATATACTAGCAATGTGTCGTAGATATACCTCACTTGAATCTCATACTAGCTTTTGGAACTATCCATCAGCTTAAGGAGTGATTGTCATATGACAGAAAATACCTATTTAATAATATAATTTCCTTTTTATTTTATATTATTACTAATTTTTCGCTCCTAAACTCCTGTTGTCTACTCCTATAGGATCACAATGTAGACTAATTACTTGTACTCCTTCTATTCCAGACTCAGTATAAGTACTCCAGTAGTTACTTCTTAGTTCCTTAGTTCATAGATTAAAGTCATTTACGTCTTCTCCTTGTTCTATCCTCACTCCTATCAATCTATACCATTCCTCTCCAAAACTCCTGGCAGCAATTTCATCCTCCTGAAATATGCAACCATACACGTGACAGTAGATCAAGGCACAGCACATGAGCTGAGGCCAAGGTTGTTCCTATTTTGTTGTCAAATCTCTTCCATTTTGGAGTCACTCCAGGTCACTCCACTTCTGCTTTGCATGCCCTTGACAGTGATCACCTCTGAGTGGTCCTCTTACACTTCTTCCCATTCCCACTAATATCCTATTAAGATCCCAAAGGCTATAATCATAAATATCATCCTCTGGTATCTCCTGGTCAGCTTGGTAGTGGTTCATATGATATAGCTTGTGCTTGACATCATCACATAGTCTAGCCTTGAATTGATCCCAGAGAAGATGAGGCTTAGCCACTTCATTAGTTAGTAAGATAACTGCCAACAACTGACAACATGCTATTCCAGGCTGCATTGCAATTGCTTCTTCCAAGCAAATCTTTCACTCATGATTATCCTCCAGTAATCCCCTTGCTATACATGCCTCCTTAAATGTAGCAAATACTTGGCCATTCTAGGTCCTTAGATGCTCCCAACTCTTTCCACCTTCAAATATAGTCAAAAGAAGTTGTTCGAAGAACTGCTCTCTCTTTGATGGTAATACAAAGTACATCCTCCCAATCACCTTGGTCTGCTGTCTTGGATGCCATGACTTGGCTTTAGCATTCCAGGTATAGTGCTGAGGCCCAAACCATCATTATGTGTAGAGTTATAGTCAAGCCAAGCAGTCAGTTGAGTTTTCTTCATATTTTGCCTGGCTAATACTTCATTGACAGTCTAGTGTGGTTGACTTCTTTTCCAGGTCTGAGGCATCCTGTGATCTTGTCTAGGATTCTTTTTGCAAGTCTTTTGCAGAACCAGTATGTGTTATTACTTTTTATAAATTCATCTAATTGTCCTGTTTCAATTATTTTGTGTTTTTCTCTTAGGCATGTTGCTAGTTTTTTGTTCCATGAGTAATTGTTCTCTATGACTATGTGGTGCCATATTGGTAGTAGTTATCTTGGTTTTGGTCCTGCTTCTAGTACATCATATCTAACTTTATATTTTCTTCCAATTTTGATCATCTTACTGATGAATTTTGGTATTGCGTTTTTTTTTCCAGTTTCATTCCATAATTGAAATATCTAGCTTATCTTATTGTGTTTTGCTATTTTAGATGTGTTTTGTACATTGTTGAAGATTATTTGGTCTACTATATATGCCCAGTCAGGTCTCTCATTTTTTGGGGCTAGGTATTTCTTTAACTACATTATTTGTATTGCTTCTATTCTTGTTTCTATATTTGACATGTCTAATCCTCCTATTTCTCTTGGTTGTGATGCTTCTTTCCAGTTCATAGTTGCCTTTTTATTATCCCATAAGAAGGTTTTCATTTGTTTTTGGATGTCTTTTGGCATTCCATTGACTGTTGCTTAGAATAAGGCTCTTGATTGAACTAGTGATTTCAGTATTAGTTCTTTTTCATTTGTTGATAGGTTGAGCATTGACCATGCATTTAGTATGTCTTTTTGTTTTTTGAGTATTTGGTTCCATTGTTGTAAGACTTTAGCCAAGACAACTTAAATCTACTCCAAGTCTAAGTAAACAAGGAGAACTCAATAAAGTTCTCATTCATTTCTTGTATACTATTTATACAACTACTACATGGTCTGTGCACTATTTTCCCACACTCCTTATGTGACATGACACTATGACATCCTATTTTTTTCATGTGACTGTGACATAATACTTTCCCACACTCCTTATGTGTAGTAAGTCTAAAAAGAAAAAGAAAAGAAATATAAATAATAACTTAGCTGTTTTACCAAGTCATAACAATTGTGTTATTTGGTTTACTTTGTTGCCTATATAGCTTCCTAATGTTCTTAGTGTTTCTCCATCTTTAACTATTTGTATTTCTTTAGGTATTTTATCTTCTTCTGATTCAGAGGTCTGTCTTTTCTCTATTACTAGTTTTCTATATTTTTCAGATCCAATTGGTAGTATTTCAGTTTTTTCTTTGTTGAATTTTGCTGTTGATACTTTGCAAAATGTGTTTATTATTTTCTCTAGTATTTGTCTTTTGTCTTTTTTGTTCATATACACAAGTGTATCATCTGGAAAGAGTAAAACTAGGGTTCTTTCTTATATCCCTTTTGTCATGACTTGGCAAAATAGCTAAGTTATTTTCTATTTTTCTTTTCTTTTATTTAGTTAGATCATTACTAAGGTGGAGTATGGGAGAGTATCATGTGACAGTCACAGAGTCACAAGAGGTGTGACAGCAGTCACAGAGTGGTCATGTTGTCATGCCGGACAGCTGTTTAGGCAATAAAAGTGATATTTTTCACCATAATAACAAGAATAACCAGCTTGAGAGACAAGTTCGGCTCCCTAGAGATATCCATTAGATGCCCAGTCATGGACTCAAGTATACTGCTTGAGTAGCAGAGTAGTGGCTGTGACCACCACTACAGAAACCTCATAGAGATTGTCCAGAGAATTTCATAACAGATTTATAATAGAACTCCCCTCTAGAGTGCTCTCGAAAGCAGAAAGGACCTTAGAAGAATGTTTTCTATAAGGATGATGTCATATCTTGGTGGCAGTGACTTATTTATAACATTTAGGTTACTATCAGAGCAGAGCCATTATCACTAATAGCTAATTATAGCAAGAACTAGCAAGACGAGTCCTCTCAAAGACTACATTGCAAACTTAACAGAAGGAGACTGAGGCTTGAAGATGTGATGAGGTATAGAGATGTAGTAGAAGGACTAGAGAGATCAGGTAGAGAGGTCAGATAGAGAGATAAAAGAAAAGGTGTTTGATGAAGATAATGCACTTAAGAGCAAAACAACTTGAGATCACCACCTCTTTCTACAGCTCATCAAAAGGCTTGAGAGCTATCCACTGTTTAGAGAAGAATCCCTGGAGTAGGATTAGAGAAGTGGGGAGTGGTAGCCAAGTGATCGGAAGAGATGCCATCTCATCATTTCACTCTTACTATCTTTGGGAATTTGGAAGTTTTCTTTGTTTTCTTTCTTTTGCTGTATCATTGCTTTGTAATCCTAATAAAATACTCTAGGGCACAAAGAGGAAAAAGACTTTCCCCCCCATTATCTCTCCCTCTGTTGCTCTAGAGCTAAAAGGCTATTTGAGTGATTTGAGATTTTCTTTTGTGTTTACTTTATGAAAACTCTATAAAACTTCCCTCGAAGGGAGACTCAAGCTTAATGGACTCAGGCATTTGCTTATGCTAGGAGCTAACCACTTGCTATAGGTCATTAGAGTTGGCTTCCAGTTGTATGGTTAGCTGAAGAAGAGCCTACACAATGGCACGAGAGTTCTAGGTAGTACTGCTGTATTGATGGTGAGTCAGGCTACTAGACTAGGTAAGGGCAGTAGTGTCATGGCGTGAGATAAACATGTGCCTTAGGGATCCTATTATGGTGAGAGTTCTTTTGAGTAGATACTAAAAATAGTTCTTTTCTTCTTAGGTTTCTATTTGATATGTTTTGGTTATTCTTTGGACTTTTACCTTTAGTAAGCTCTCTATTATTTGATTTATCTCCCCAGTGCTTACTTGTTTAGTGCACAATTGTGAAGCAGTTTGGAGATATTGCCTCTCTGACCTTGCTTTTATTTTTGTTTTGTGATCAAACCTTTTGATCCCCATCAATGTCACACACAGAGTCACAGTCACAACACATGACAAGGTAGTTATATAACAGAAGTAACATAGGGACTATTATGACTTGGCAAAAATGGCTAAGTCAATATTTATATTTCTTTTCTTTTTCTTTTCTTTTAGTTTCTAATTATTATTTTCTTATCAATGGACATGCTGAAGAGGGCAAAAGAGACTATTAGACTGGCACAAGCTAAAGATGCAATACCAGGTCTCAATTGCATACTAAAGAGTTTGTGGGGATGAATCAAGAATGAAGGTATTAAAAAGAGAATATAGAAACTTAGCATGATAATTAAGATAAAATTGTTTGAAAGGATGGTAAGCTTGATCTAGATCCTCCTTGCATGATGTCCACCGTTACACACTGTAACAAGCTCACTATCAAAGTAGTCAGTAAACCACTCTTAGGCCTTACCACACTCAATCAAGCTCTTATCTGCATCCTTACACCAAACCTTATGGGTGTGATATGATCTGAGTTGATGATTAGCCAGGCTTTTCAAGCCTGCTACTCCATAGAAGGTTGTCCAAGCAGCTGCTGTGTCTTGTTTCTTGACCAAGTAGGGTATAGGGTCCAGTCTCCTCAACAACCCAACCACTTCACTTAGAACTCAGAAAAGTGCCATAAGACAACTCTCAAGCTCTTAAGATGGTGGCAGGTGTCAAGATTCCATTGCCTTTCCCTTGGGCTCTCTGAGTGTTATATTAAAAGTACAAACTGATAAGACTCAATTAAAAATAAATAAAAAAGGAAACTCCTTCTTCCAGCCTCACTTCTCTCCTCCATGACATTGCCATGTGGACATGACAGATGTCACCTCTCTATCCTCTGGGCCTGCTAGCCATAGCCATATGCTCCTATTTCACCTTTATACTTTACTCCTATCTGACATCCCCTAACCTCTGAACTAGCTTCCTTCTACTCCAAATACGATCTAGAAACATGTGCAAGTACATATGAAGGTAATCAGTATTCCTGTTACTCTACAGTGCGTCTGCTTCCTGACTGAGTTCAGTAGTAATGGGATCATTAGCCATTGATAGACTTTTGATCTGTCATCTTGGTATCATATTAGTCCAAGTCCACTCTAGATCAAAATTATATTGCATTCCAGAGATATTCTTTAACCTCTGAGTTCTAGAGTATCAATATTGATAGTCTGTCTCTGAGAAACCTGATGCTAGCTCATTAGTCTTGTCTCCCGAGGTATATGCTATTCTAGCATATGGTAGCTTGGCAACTACCTAATAAAAGTACCCAATCTTGGGTCTAGATTATGTCTGGGGCTTATAGGAGGTCTCTAGAGTAGGTTCCAATAGTGAAATCCAGGGGTATAATATATATCCCATGCTACATTTCTGCAGAAAATTCTCTAGCAGCATAACAGTGTGAGAGGAAAGTGACTTATAGGGAAGCATGGGATAAAAGGAAGGGTTAGGGTTACTCTTCATGTATAAATAGTGTACAGAATCCAACAGGAACTCTATCAAGTTCTCTTTGTCAACTTGGATAAAGAGTAGGATTAAGTATTTGTAGCTAAGTCCTTATACCTTGTATCTTGAATCCTTTAAGTGTAGATCTTCTAATCATTTCTGCTAGTAGTTCTATGGCTATATTATAAAGTAAACATGACATGGAACATTCTTGTTTAACTTTTCTTTCTATTTGTATTGCTTCTGGGAGTGTTTTGTTGACTGAGACTATTGTCCTTGCATTTTTATATAGTTTCTTGACCTTGAAAATGAATTTTTGTGGAAAGTTAAACTGCTCCAGTGTTTTCCATAGATAATTACGGGCTATTCTGTCATATGCCTTTTCTTGGTCTAGGGCCATTATAAATCCATCTTCTTCATAGGTATCACAGTAGTTTATCATAGCTTCTGTTATTCTTGTATGGTCATATAGTCCTCTTTTGGGAATAAAACCACTGTAAGACTTTAGCTGTGACAACTTAAATCCACTCCAAATCTGAGTTGACAAGGAGAACTCGATAGAGTTCCTATTTGATTTTGTACACTACTTATACATTTTACTATGATAGCTGTGCAACATCCTCCCATGGTCCTCATGTGTCTACCTCATTACATGTTGTGACTGTGACCAAATGTGTGAATGTCACATGATACTTTCCCACACTCCATCTTAGTAATGATCTAACTAAATAAAAGAAAAGAAAACAAAAAGAAAAATAGAAAATAATGCCAGGTCATGACAACCAGCTTGGTTTGCATGTATTATCTTATGTGCAAGTTTCTCTACTTTTGTGGTAATTGTCTTGGTTAAGATTTTGTAGTCTATGTTGGTTAGTATTATTGGTCTGTAGTTCTCTATTTTTATTTTTTGTTTTTCCTTATATAGAAGAAACATTGTTCCTAGTATAAAGTTTTGGTCTTTCAAGCCTTTTTCTTCTACTTTGTTGTATATTTCTTTTAATATTTTCACTATATTTGCTGTTGGTTTTTTGGGGTTTCTTGATCTTTCCTTGTCTTTATAGTCTTTATATTCTTTCATTTATATTTTGTAAAATTCATATGGAATTCTATTAAATCCAGGTGCTTTGCTATTTTGGCTTTCTCTTATTGCTTTCTTGATTTCATATTTGTCTGTTTTTTGGCTGAGTTTGTCTTGGTCTTCTGTTTTTAGTTTGTTAGTTATGTTTCTTAGTGTCTTGTTTATGTTTTGGTTGTCTTTATTTTGTCTTTCTGGTGCTTTTTGTAGTGATTAATAGTATTCTGCTACTATTTTACACATTTCATTTGTGTCAGTTACTATTTTTCTATTTTTGTTTTGTAGGGCTTTTATTATAGAGGAGTCTTTTTTGTTTTTTTTAAGGTTAAAGAAGTACTTTGTGCTTTTTTGTCCTTCTTTTATATATTTTGCCTTGGCTATTATTTGTATTCTTCTTTTGCCATTGTTATTTAATTCATCTTTGATTGTTTATATGTGTTATTATTGTTGTCTTTGCTTTCTTTCCTGAGTTTGTTTTGTAGGTTATTTTCCTTTTTTGTTAGCATTTTTCATCTGTTAATTGACTCCTCTTTGCCAATTTCCTTAATTTCTTTTTTTGTTCTCATCCATATTTCAATTTTTGATATTTCTTGGTTTTCTATGTTGTTCATTTTTTCTTTTGTTTCCAGTAGTAATTTTCTTATTCTATTTTTGAATGGATTCTAGTTGATTGTTTCTGTGTCTAGTTTCTATAACCCTTTTCCTATAAAAGAGAGGTTTATGTTACATATTGTGGTAGTTATTATTTGGTGGTCAGATATGCCATTATTTTCTTCTATTGTCTATTCCATTGTGAAGTCATAAACATTTCTTGTGGTGTATATTTTGTCTATTCTTGCTAAGCTTTTTCCTTGTGTGTATGTGAATTGTCTTTCTGATTTGTTGGATTTTTGCCATCTATTTATTAGTTTATGTTTATTTATTATGTTGGTCCAGCTTTTGCTTATTTTATTGTTGTCTTTATGTGGTAGTGATCTGTCTAGAATATCAGTTACAAAGTTGAAATCTCCTGTTATTATTAGGTTTTTTGGATTTTCTAATTTTTTGATGTATTCTTTGATCTTGTCTATGGTTTTTAATTTTTCTTTTTGTTTATTGGACATATATACATTCATTATTATGTAGTCATGTTCATTTTTTCTTATTTGTATAGTTCTTTTATTACAATTGTGTAGTTCCATTGGTTTTCTGTATTTTATTTTGTATTGTCATTGTTAATTATAAAGGCAACTCCTACTTTGCTGTCACCATTATTGCTGATTATGGTTATTTTTGGGTTTTCCTTTATTAGTTTTTCTTCTTCTTTTTCTTTAAGTTTTGTTTCTTGTATTACAAGTATTGTAATTTTTTTGAGTCTTATAGTTGTTGCTATGTCTTTGTATTTGTATTTTCAGTTTGAGTATCTTTTGCCTTTAATATTAAGTGATGCTATTTTTCATGAATCTATCTTGTTTGTAGATAGGGTTGACTCATTTTCTTTGGTCATTTGTCTATGGGATTCTAGTATTACTCTCTCAGTTGCTGAACCTCTACAAGCAGTTGTAGAGATAGCTCTTACTGTTGTCTGGGATCTAGAGCTATAGGTCAACCCCATGGATTTGTTTGTATTTATACTTCTCCTCTATATGCCAGAAAAAGCAGGTGGTACATTCACCCTGACCCCATTTCGTGATTTATTATCAGTTATTTGTATTTTAGTTCATGGTATTTTTTTCATGTCATTTTCTTTGGGAAGTTTTGCTAGGCTTTTGCTTATTGATGAACTTGGCTAGGTTTTCTTACAGTTCAGGTGATGCTGTGCTGTTTTTCTTAGTTCTTTTTGTCATTGGTCTAGGTACTTGTATTTGTATTTGTTATTAGTTCTGTTTGTTGTTTATTTTGCATTCTTTTGGGTAATGGGTTTTGCTTTAGGTTCTTTTATTTCGACTTTATTTTGCTTCATCTGGTGGGTTATTTGCCTATCACTTTTGATTTCAGGGTTTGTTTTGGTCTTGTGACATTTGGGTGCTGTTTTTGTAGTTACTTTTCTCATAATTTAGCTGAATTTGTTGTCTTGGGATTTATTTCTCTTTGGTTGTCTTGTGGTCTCTTTCATCTTGTTCTTTTTGCAGTGGGTTTTCTTTAATTTGTGTTCCATTTGTTGGTCTGCTAGTGGTTGTAGTTTTGTGTGTTCAAAACTGTTGTTTTGATTGGTTTTGTATTTTGTGAGTATTTAGTCCTTGGTATTTCTTTTAGTTCTTATTTGTTCATACTTTGAGTGTTTACATAGCACTCTTGCTTACTTAGTGTGTTTTTGGCAGTTGCTTTTTAGTTTTGGGTTTCATTTTTGTTTATTCAATTTTTCTAGCTTTCTGTTGTCCTTCTATTGTTTTTAGTTTATTGTTGTGTCTCTTTAGCATAGTTTTTAGCTATTATGTTTATGTTTTAGGTTTTGGGAGTTGTTCTAGTGTAGCTTTCAGCATTATTTTGTAGTAACTCTTTGTTACTATAGTCTTGGTTATTTCATTGGTTTTTGTATGGTAGTTTATGATCTTCTTTACGACTTGTTTTTATTGTGTTTTAGTAGTGGGTTCTGTTCATAATTTTGGTTGTTTGACATGTTTATTGTTTGTTTCTTCTAGTTTGGTCTTGGCTGTCATGTTAGTTTTAGGTTTGGGCATATTCTTGTTGTGCGGTACAAGATGTTGTTTTGTTACATGTTGGTTTTATAGTTCTTGTGTGCAGTTGTTTCTAGTTTTTTATTTGTTTTTGTTGTCATCTTTGGTATTGGTTCTTTTTAGGTTCAATTACTTTTGGATTTATGGTTTTTTCTAGTTGGTCTTAAATATCATGTTTGTTTTGGTTCCTTTTGTGGTTGGTTTGTCTTTTGTTCTTCATGTGTTTAGTCTGTATATGTTTTCCATAGCTAGTTCTTCTTTTCTTGTTCTTTATTATTGGTTTCTGGTGTTGGTAGTTTTGTCGCTATTATGTTTTGGTTTGGTTTGTTTGTTTGTTTATTCCTTGATTGATTTTTCTTGTATTTTATATATATTCTGATTGTTCATTTGAATTCCATTTGCATTTATTTGTTCTACCATTTCTTATTTCATTTTGTTAGTTATATATTTATTAGTTTGTATTGAGTTTTAGCTTTGGCAGGTCTTGATAGGGATCAAATAGGTTTTGACCATGAAACAAGGTGAAAACAAATAAAAGAACAAAATCTCTGAGATATCTCACAATTGTGTACTAACCAAGTAGGCACTGGGGAGATGATCAGATAAGTAAAGAGAGCTTGAAAAAGGAGGAATAGGGGAGGAAACTTAAATAACTGAAAGAAATTATAATAGTCTTTTTAACAAATCCCACTCAAGGTTAATCTCACTGTCATAGAATCTCTAAGATGCGCGTTTGTCTCATATTGTAACACTATTGCCCTTACCTAGTCTAGTAGTCTGGCTCACTATCAATATAGCAGATCTATCTAGCACTCCTGTACCATTGTGTAGGCTTTTCTTCAGCTGACCATATAACTAGAAGCTTACTCCAAAAACATATAGCTGTCATGACTTGGCAAAACAGCTAAGTCATTATTTATATTTCTTTTCTTTTTCTTTTTCTTTTGGACTTACTATATATAAGAAGTATAGGAAAGTATCATATCACAAGTGTCACATAGTCACAGTCACATGATGGGATGTCACAGTGTCATGTTACATGAGGAGTGTGGGAAAATAGTGCACAGACTATGTAGTAGTTGTATAACTAGTATACAAGAAATAAATGAAAACTCTATTGAGTTCCTCTTGTCAACTTGGGCTTGGGCTTGAAGGGTAATTAAGTTGTCTGGGCTAAGTCGCTACAGTAGTGGACAATTAGCTCCTAGTGTAAGTGAATGCCCAAGTCTGTTGGGGCTTGAATTCCTATTTGAGGGAGGGGTTTTGGTGGTTTTTAGGAAATAAAGAAGAAAGCTTAAAAGATAGAGACTTAGTCACTCAAATAGCCATTAAGCTCTAGAGCAACAGAGAGGCATAATGATGGGGAATATGATGCTTGATTTTTCTTCTGTGCCCTAGAGTATTTTATTAGGATTACAAAGCAATGATATAACAAAAGAAAAGAAACAAAGAAAACTTCCAAATTCCCAAAGATAGTAAGAGTGAAATAATAAGGCAGCACCTCTCCTAATTACTTGGCTACCACTCTCTACTCCTCTAATCCTACTCCTAGGATTTTTCTCTGAACAATAGATGGCTCTTGAGCCTTTTGATGGGCTGTAGAGAAAGGTGGTGATCTCAAGTCGTCTTACTCTTGAGCACATAATCTTCATCAATCCTCTCTTCTACCTTTCTTCCCAATTTCTCTAGCCTTTCTATTATCTCTTCTATATCTTCTTACTTCCCCAAGTTCCAGTTTCCTTCTATGGCCTTTGCAATGTAGCTCTCATGTGTTATGACTTGGCAAAATGGCTAAGTCATTTTCTATTTTCATTTTCTATTTTCATTTCTTTTATTTAGTTGAATTACTACTATGAGGGTAGAGCATGGGAAAGTAGTGATGTCACAGTCACAGTCACAACATGTGACAGGGTAGTCACATGATGGGTAACATGGGGACTGTAAGAGATGAAGTGCATAGCCATAATAGTAGTTGTATATATAGTGTAGAAAATCAAATGGGAACTCTATCGAGTTCTCCTTGTTAACTCAGATTTGGAGTGGATTTAAGTTGTCACAGCTATAGTCTTACATCATGAGGATGTGGCCTTCTTGTTCTTACTATAATTAGCCATTAGCAATGATGGCTTGGTTCTGATAGTAACTACTCTTGATATAGCATTGCTAGATGCTTAAGATATGTTATTATTCTATCTAGAGTTAGTCTCCAAAGTTTGTCTCTACCCTCAAGAGCACTCTAGAAGGGACATCCATTATAAATCTGATATGGAATACCTGGACAAGCATCTATGAGGTTTTGTGTAGTAATAGTCATAGCCACTACTCTGCTACTCAAGTTGTATACTTGAGTCCATGATTGGGCATCTAAGAGACCTTTATAGAGGGCTGAACTTGCTTCTCAAGTTGTGTCATAAAGCCAACTCCAAGCTGGAATTAAGCCAACTGCTCTTTATCAGTGTTAGACAAAGAGAACTCATTAGAGTTTTTGCTGTTTTAAGTCTGTCTACTTATACATATTCTAGCTGGTCTGTGCACCATCATCCTGGACCCACAATCCCAACTCAACTATGTGTGACATCATGTATTGTGACATGAGTTTCCCATGCTATTTATAGAAAAATAAATAAAATGGAAAAGAAAAAAAAAAATGACTTAAAGAGGTAGTTCATGACAAGTTGGTTATTCTTGTTATTAAGGTGAAAATAGTCACTTTTATGTCCTAAATGGCTGTCTGGCATGACAGCATTGTTCTATTTATTTGTTCCTTTTACATTTTTTCTAAAGAGGGTCTTTAGACCTAAAGTTGTTATTATTGTCCATCTATCTATTGTGGGGGTAGCCTTTGGGCTACCTGCATAATGATAATGTTTATTATTTTTCTTATTATTTTCAATTATTTAATTATGTAATTACATAGAGTAAAAGTGACACAGCTACTTACTTACTTACTCTCTGACAATTCATTTCTATAATTTTCTCCTGGAACTTGTTTACCTTTCCACAAATTGGAGCCCACTGTGAGGAAATAGTTGTCTATCCTCTAACCCTATTACCAAAATGCCTAACAAAAATCAGTTAGACGATAGTCTTAGTACCAGCACATTAAGAACAAGAAGAAGAATATACCCAAAGAAAAGACCAGCAAAAGTTACAAGGCCCAAGAAAGCAGCTAAGGAAAGCAATAAGCCTAAGGGACCTCATGTAAGGGGACATCTAGGGTATTGCTTAGTAAGTCCAGTGAGTTTATATCTACTGAGAGTTCTATATCTGTTTATATATCGTATTCCCATTGTTCCTTACTTCTCCTGTCTGTGTCATGTGGTGCGATGCCTTCTATTCTATTTTAGGACAACTGTGATTACTGATCCATGTGCATATGACTGCCCATGAGATTGTCTAGTGTAAAACTATATATACTAGCAATGTGTTGTAGATATACTTCACTTGAATCTCAAACTAGCTTCTGGGACTATCTATTAGCTTAAGGGTTATCACCTCTGAGTGGTTCCCTAACACCTCAGATAGAAGAAGAAAGTCTAAGGGAACATGCACAAAGAGAACTATTAAATCCTACTGAAAATTTAACCATATTAACATCAATGGCTACAAGAGTATTGGGCATGCCAGCCCTAGGATCAAGATGAGCCCAGAATTTGATTCACAAAATCCAGAGGAGTTGAAGGAGTTCTTGGAGGAGTTTGAGAAATTAGCTAAGAGGTATGGCTTGACAACAAAAGAGAAGGCAAAGATGGTAGTGAAGTATGTGGATAAGGAGACAAAGAAGTTTTGGAAAAGACTAGAAGGATATGAGAATGATTATGCAATATTAAAAAGAAAGATAATGGGGGCTTACTTGAAGACTCTCCTAGAAGACAAACCAATGGTGGCCTAGCTGGTCAAGTTGGTCAAAAAGTTAGCAAGGGAGATTGTCAAAGATGAGAAAGACCTTGACCACTGGAAGTTTTGGATTGTGACTGCTGACCTAGTAAAAGCAGACATCATTAATAAAAAGCAGCATGGCAAATATTTTTGGAAAGGACTTTCTTGAGAGCTTTAGTAGGCTATCAGTGATTGTCTTAAAGCACGAGATTCCAACTTCAAGAGTGACCAGGTCCCAGAGGTTGAGAAGGCAATGGAGGCAGGTCACTTTGTGTTGAGGAAGGCAGTAGTGAGAGGAGAGTGGAGTAGGATGTCAAAGAAGGGAAAGAAAGAAAGGAGAGGTGGGTCAAGCAATGAAGAGTCTAATAATGAGGTGATTGGGGTGGAGACAGGGTTAGATTCAGATAGTGAGAAAGAAAGGAGAAAGGGGACAAGGTCTGCAAAAAAGAAGGTAAGTACACTTCAAGGATGAGGGAAAAAAGAAGAAAGAGAGGCAGGAACATGTAAATGAACTCACTAGAAAGCTTCTGCAGTTGAATGTAAAGAACAATGCCTACGCAGCTGCCTATACACAGTTGTTTGTCCTGGTCCCAAAGATGATGGACAATCTTCCTCTACCCTCTCATTTTGCAGCCTCTACTGTCACAGCAACAAACACTACTAAGGTACCCACATACCCCAGATACTCCTAGTCTTCTGCCCCCATGCCTCATAACTTTCCTTGCTATTTCTGCAAGAAGCTGGAATGTTGTCTAAGAACCTGCCCAACAGCAGCAGAATATATTCAATCACAATGGGTCCTACTACAAGCAAATGGATATTACACTCACATAAATAGATCTCCAATCAATGCTTGTCACCCAGGAGGACTCAAGGGAGTAGTAGATACCAAGTGGAATATTTGAGACCCTCCACCACACCTATCTGGCATGATCCCAGGGCCCATAAAGTTTAGCTCATTTATTGAGGCAGTACAAGAGGAGGATGACAAATTTGTATGGGGAGCAATGGCAGAGTTGAAGGAGAAAGTGAAGGAAAGCACAGGTTTGGTAATGACATGAGCACAAGAAAGAAAGAGGGAGGTGACAGAGGTGACAGATAGGAAGAAGTATGCTAGGGAGGACACAGTTAGCAGATGAGAGGAGGAGAAGAAAGTGGAAGCACACCAGCCAGTATATTGATGAAAGCCTTGAATTGCAAATTCAGAGGCACCACAGGAAGTTTTGCAGAAGATTTTGGATGTTGAAGTGCCAAACATCTGAGTTCATGACCTATTGGCACTCAGTGGGGACCTGTGATGAGAAATAGTGGACCAGATACATATGCAAAATAAGATACCCACAGTTGGAGCTGCCTTAGTAACCACTGAAAGAGGCAAAAGAGATGTTTACTGTGACAAGCAAGTAGAAGAGGCAGTGACAGTTCTCAATTGCATGCTAAAGAGTTTGTGGGAAGAAGGAGGAAGTGGAGGTATCAAAAAGAAATTAAAATGTTAAAGTACAGCTTATCTATAATTTCAAAATAGGCAAAATAATGGTGAGTTCAATCTAGATCCTCCTTGCATGGTGTCCCTAAGGTGTCTACCTTTACATACTGTAACAAGCTCACTTCTACTAGTCAGTAAATCACTCATGGGCCTTACTACACTCAATCAAGCCCTCATCCACACCCCTGTACCAAACCTTATAGGTGTGATACAATCTGAGTCAATGATTAGCCAGGCTTTTCAGGCCTGCTACTCTATAGAAGGTTGTTTGAGCAACTGCTGCATCTTGTCTCAAGAAAGAATAGAGTATAGGGTAGAAAACATTCACTAACTCAACCTCTTACCAAGATCATCCCTTACACACTCAAGAGAATTGCATTTGCAACCTCAAGAGCTTCTGAGATAAAGGCAAGGGTCAAGAAGGCTCCTTTTCATCAATCTCTACTCTGAGAAATATATTAGAATATTACAAATGTTAGAGACTCAATTAAAAAGAAATAGAAAAGAAAACTCTCCATTCTACTACTCTCCCTCACATTTCTCCTCTATGACACCACCATATGGCCATGACAGCTGTCACCTTCCTATCCTCTATACCTCCCAGACATAACCATGTGATGCTGCTCTACCTCCATACTTTACTCCTGTCTATCATTCCCTGAATCCCAAACTGGCTTTCTTCTACTCTGAATATGGTCTAGAAACACATGACAGTATGTCTGAGTGTCAGCAATACAATCATCATCTAGCAGCGTATCTATTTCTTGACTGAGTCCAGCAGTGATGGGATCACTAGTCACTGATAGACTTTTGATCTGCTGTCTTGATGTTATATTAGTCTAAGTCTGCTCTAGATTGAAATTATCTTGCATTCCAAAGATATCTCTGAGTCTCTGATTCCTAGAGCTTCAACATTGATAGTCTATATCTGAGAAACCTGATTGTCACAAACTTCATTTGGTCATATCTCCACCAATTCTTCAATGATTCCCACAGTTATAAAGCCAGCTTAAAGCCCTTAAGAAGACCTTTTGATCAATACCAGTCATGTCTCGAAGTGATCAATAATGGCTGAGATATTAGGCAGATCAACTAGTAACCACCATGGTACTGTTTATTAAACCACCAATATCTCAGAAATTGCCATGATCTAAGCTTTGGTTTTTTGACTCAGCAACAGCCCTCTTTATATTGCTCAGAATGAGCCTAGAATGACCTCAAGAAAATTAATATTAGTGAAGATATGAAGGCCTCAATGTTTGCACATAGATTTCATTAATTACCCATAGATAGTCATCTGTCCTTTTCTTAGAACAAAGGACAGCCTCCATAAGGTTAAGTTATCACATTTTCAAGCATAAAAGCACTACCATATGTAGAACAATAGATAGTAGCATGTGATGTTCTGTTCTAGTGCACAGACCATCACTTTTCTGTATTTAAGGACTCATAGTCTAAGGATTAGACCTCAGACTTAACAATATCTCTTGTCATTGTCTAAACCTTGCTTGAACTCTCTTGAATAACTCTTTTCTCAAATCACAAACCAAGTAAGTGACCATTTGTGATACAAGTGATTGGAAGAGGTGCCGTCTCATTATTTCACTCTTACTATCTTTGGGAATCTAGAAGTTTTCTTTGTTTCTTTTCTTTTGTATCATTGCTTTGTAATCCTAATAAAATACTCTAGGGCACAGAGAGGAAAAAGACTTCCCCCCCATTATCTCTCCCTCTGTTGCTCTAGAGCTAAAAGGCTATTTGAGTGATTTGAGATTTTCTTTTGTGTTTGCTTTATGAAAACTCTATAAAACTTCCCTCAAAGGGAGACTCAAGCTCAACGGACT
>Ga0153968_1000043_pt1 | contig 18611 bp, 17 predicted proteins | sample TSGA052MetaG_FD_104729 | JGI IMG/M metagenome (GOLD analysis project Ga0153968, IMG submission 104729) | Attine ant fungus gardens microbial communities from Georgia, USA - TSGA052 MetaG | ecosystem: Host-associated > Fungi > Mycelium > Unclassified | place: USA: Georgia, George L Smith State... | reverse complement strand
CTAATATTAATAATAGTAGGATAGCATAGTAGACTACTCTCCTCCTATTCCGGACTTCCTATAAGTACTGAGTAGTTACAGTGTAATTCCTCAGTCTGTAAATTAACGTCAATTAGTCCTAATCATATCTTATCCTCTCTGACTCCCCCACTTGACTGCTTAGGACTTCTGTCTCGACGACTTCCACTACTCCGAAATACACGACTAACCTCACGACCAGAGACCAGGGCGCAACACATAAGTTGAAGCCAAGGTCGTTCAATAAGTCGTTCTCTGCTCCGACGTCCTTGACAATCCGCCGGAGTCTTTTTTCTATCATCGCTAAGTACATCCCTCTCCGACATCGTACATTACTCTGGAACAGAGTGTGGTTTCTAATTATCACTTATATCTCCCTCCTCCGGAATTCCGTCCTTGACAGAATTTACAGACTCATACCAGTTCCTGTCGTGTTTTAATCCTGATGTCTCGCCAATCTGCAGCTCCCTCTTCTGGGAGTAATTCCATTCCCCTTGCTGACCGAACTATCAGTCGCTTCACTTCAGGCCTCCCAAGGAGGTCTAGACGTCTCCAATCGGGGACTCCTTGCACTCCAGTGTGCCCCCGCTCATCTCCACCTCTGGTGGAACCTTTGGAATTCCACGGGATGGATCCCGCCACTATCCCTCATATCGATGACAACCCGGACTGGGTCGATGCTCCTATTCCTGTTCCTACTCCTGTGTTCCAAACCCCATCTGTTGCTGACTGTAATCCCATTAACAACCAGCTAGCCAAGGCTCTCCGACAGATATTAGAAAACCTTAACAGAGGATCAGCACCAAAGCCCCACCAATCGAAGGCCCATATTCCAGACACCTTCGATGGTTCTGACTCCCACAAGCTAAATCACTTCCTATTCCAATGCCGACTCTTTTTCTGAGCCAACCCTTCGCAATTTTCCACCAATGAAGAGAAAATCAATTTCGCGATGACCTACCTCTCTGGTGTAGCACAAGATTAGTTCGAAGTCGCATTACAACAGGAAGATCTCGGCTACGCACAACTCTGGCTTTTCACTTGGCACCTCTTTGTGGAAGAACTCTGAGTACATTTTGGACTCTCAGACCCAGTAGGGGATGCCGCTAGTCTCATCGACAACCTCCACATGAAGCCAGGAGATAAAATTTCCACTTATAATGTGGAATTCATGCAGTACGCAGCACAGTTGAACTGGGGTGATACAGTTCTATGCCATTGCTTTTATCAGAGACTGCCAAATCACTTCCAGGACCTGATAGCGAACAGGGAACAGGGAAAACCCACCTCCTTCCATGCCATGTATCAACTGGCAATCACCTTCAACAATTGCTACTGGGAATGAAATCGCGAACGAGACCGTTTCTGCAATACGGAGAAGGAGGCAGCAGATAGTCACCACCGAAAACAGGGTAGAATGGCTCAGTTCTCCGCCTCCTCACAAAGCTCCGCTCCGTCTCATCCCCAGTCATCCACAACTCTGCCACAAACTGCGCCATCTCGGAGTTCCCAAAACCCCCCCAGATGACCATCCTCCATCGTTAAATCACCATCTCCATCCACTCCGCATGTTGACCTCTCTGACAAACTAGGCAGAGACAGAAAATTGAATGGCAATGAGCGCAAGTGCTGTATCGACAATAACCTCTGCCTATACTGCAGATCGAAGGACCACAAGGTAGATGGATGCCCTAGGAAACAACCAGTGAGGGCACGATTAACTACTCTGGAGAAACAAGAGACTCCGCTCTCCGAGAATCCCTTGGAAAACTAGAGCGCAGCTCCCAAGACTCAGCACAAACTGGGAGTCGCGTTGAACTCGTTTGTGCAACTACGAGTCCAATGCGTCTCAATGCATCCGCTCTTTCCGATCCGAATTCTCTTTGTATACCCCTTGTCTCTTCTCTGGTGTGTGCTCCGGACCATCTCCAGCCTATACCCATCCGAACGCTGGTAGACTCCAGGTCCATACATTGTTTCTTGGACTCTGCTTTTGCTCGTGGACATTCTCTGCCTACTACTTCTACTTCTCCTGTGGAACTGCACCTATTTGATGGAACCTTGAATAATATTATCTCCAAGGTAGTATCGTTGCCTGTAAAATTTCCTTCCGGTGAATGCATGACTCTTGACTTTTATGTCACTCCACTTGATTCTTGTTGTTCTCTGGTATTAGATCACTCTTGGCTCACCCGCTACAATCTGTTGATTGACTGGGTTTCTGGGTCAATATCCTTTCGACCACCATCTTTACTCCAAAGTCTGGCTTCTGTTCCTCCTGTTGAAACCTTGGTAAATCCTCCATTCTCTCCAGCAGAAAACCCTCTGCAGTTCACCCCATCTGAGACATCTCCGTCTAACCCCAAGCGACCTCATATCGCGATTATCAGTGCGCCAGCCCTACTCCAGGCCTCACGGCTATCAGGCTCGAAAATATTCACTATCCAATTCAGTTCCACAGTACAGGCCAAATCCACTACCATCTCCAAAAAAATCGACCTCTCCTCCATTCCAGAGGAATATCACGAGTACGCAGATGTCTTTAGCAAGTCCAAAGCAGAAACACTTGCTCCCCACCGTCCTTACAACCTCTGAATCGATCTGAAAAAAGATTCCCATCCTCTGGTAGGAACCATCTACTCCTTGTCCAAATTTGAACAGGAAACATTAAAGGAATTCATTGACAAAAACCTAACCAATGGATTCATCCGCTTGACATCGTCACCTCACGGAGCACTGGTTCTGTTCGTAAAAAAGAAAGATGGGTCCCTCCGGCTCTGTGTAGATTTCCGCGGACTCAACAGAATCACAAAAAAAGATCGATATCCACTTCCCCTCATCTCCGACCTCCTAGATTCTCCCTGCAAGGCTCGCATTTACACCAAGATTGACCTCCGATATGCATACCATTTGGTCCGCATTGCTGAAGGAGACGAATGGAAAACCGCCTTCCGTACTCGTTAAGGAGCCTTTGAATGGTCAGTAATGCTGTTTGGACTAACTAACGCTCCAGCTGCCTTCCAACACTTCATGAACGACATGTTCTCTGACCTCCTGGATGTGTGTGTAGTGGTCTACTTGGACGACATCCTAATCTACTCCGACGATATCACGCAACACTGGAGCCACGTCAAAGAAGTGCTGAAACGACTCCGAAAAGCGGGATTGTATGCGAAAGCAGAAAAATGCGAGTTCCATTCAGATTCCGTCGAATACCTAGGCTATGTCCTATCTCCAGCTGGTTTGACCATGTCTGACGCTAAAGTGAAAACCATCCAGGAGTGGCCAGAACCGAAGAAAGTAAAGGATATCTAGTCCTTCTTAGGTTTTGCCAACTTCTACAGACGTTTCATTTTCAATTATTCAGACATAGTCATTCCGCTCACTCATCTCACTAGAAGGAACACTCCGTGGAACTTTGACGACGATTGTAGGATAGCATTTAACACCCTGAAACAAGCCTTTACCTCCACTCCTATCCTTACGCATTGGGTTCTGGATGCACAACTCGTCGTGGAAACCAATGCCTCAGACTACGCTCTTGCTGCTATTCTCTCCATTATGACTAAAGATAATGAGATCCACCCCGTAGCATTCCACTCCAGGACATTCTCCGCTCTGGAACTCAACTACGACGTCCACGACAAAGAATTACTTGCAATATTCGAAGCCTTCAAAATCTGGTGACACTATTTAGAGGGGTCCGCTTCACCAATCAACGTTGTAATGGATCACAAAAACTTAGAATATTTCTTGACAACCAAGATTCTAACATGCCGACAAGCAAGATAATCAGAGTACCTCTCTCAATTCAACCTCATAATTCGCTTCTGCCCTGGACGTCTGGGCACCAAACCAGATACACTTACTAGACGATGGGACGTCTACCCAAAGGGGGAAAATAATGGCTATGCTTCAGTGAACCCTCATAACTTCCATCCAGTTTTTACTTATGAACAAATCGTAGCATTTCTCCGAGCAACCATTCTGACCACTCCGACACTTCATGCAGCCACGATATTGGATCAAAACCAACTCTACTCTGATATCCTAGCAACACTCCCCCTCGACTCCTCCATCTCCAACCATTTACTCCATCCGGAAGGACGTTGGTCGAAAGATGGTGCAGGGTTTCTCAGACTCGACAACAGAATGTACATTCCGGACAACACCAACTTATGCCTCCGAGTTCTCCAGTATCATCATGACCACGTCCTAGCAGGACACCTGGGCCAAAACAAAACACTGGAACTTATACAGAGACATTATACCTGGCCAAACATCCACGACGACGTACAGAAGTTCTGTAAGTCTTGCGTTACCTGTATGAGATCCAAACCACAGCGCCATAGACCATACGGATCCCTCTAACAACTTCCTATCCTGGAACACCCATGGAATTCAATTTCTATGGACTTCATAGAAAAACTCCCTTTCTCCTCCAGTTTCGACACCATCCTCGTTATAATGGATCGCCTGTCAAAACAAGCCATATTCATTCCCACTCACGACACCATCACTTTAGCGGAACTAGCACGCCTTTTTGTGATTCACGTCTTTTCGAAGCACGGAGTTCTGTCTCATGTTATATCCGACCGCGGCTTAGAATTTGTCTCCCATTTCTTCCGCTCTCTAGGTACCGCCCTAGACATGAGACTTCACTTTACCAGCGGATACCATCCAGAGGCAAACGGTCAAGCGGAACGGACTAATCAGACATTGGAACAGTATCTCCACGTATATTGCAATTACCAACAGGACAACTGGTCCGAACTGTTACCCCTGGTGGAATTTGCTTACAACAATGCCCCTAGTGCTACTACTGGTGTCTCCCCTTTTTTCGCCAACAAAGGATATCATCCTAATCTCAGTGTGTACCCAGAGCGAGATATAGCCTCTTCCCGTGCCCATGACTTCATACTTAATCTTGACAAATTACAAGACACGCTCAAAGAGGAAATCGCCAAAGCCCAAAGACAGTATCAACCCTCCGCCGACTCGTGTCGACAACAACCACTGGACTTCCAAGTCGGACAATCAGTATTTGTCAGGTCACAGTACTTCCGGACGACTCGCCCATCGAAGAAACTCTCCGAAAAGTACCTCAGACCATATGAGATAATTGCCCAGCCCAGTCTGCAATCCTTCACACTCTACCTTCTGAACACCATGAGGGCTGCCCATCCTGTATTCCATGTCTCTATGCTCGAACCAGCCACACCCAACACCTTCCAGCAGTGCTCCGAGCCTCTACCAGCACCGGTAATTATCGACGGAGAACCAGAATACGAGATCTCCAAGATAGTCGACTCTAAGATTGACCGCCAGAGGGCATGCAAACTGCTATATAAGGTTATATGCCTAGGATATGAAGATACCGACAACGACTCCGAATGGTTACCAGTGACAGAACTGGAGCACGCCAAAGAATTACTGAATAATTTTCATCTCAAGTATCCGTCTAAACCAGGACCATTACGACCCTAAATTATCTCCATTCCATTTCCTCGACTCCGTTTCTCTGTATTCACTCTGCTTCAAAAAAAAAAAAAATTTCCTTGAGTAATTGTACACATTCCGGAGTGCAGTTTCCTTTGCACCGACTTGCTTACTTGTATTCTGCTCCGCAGTTTCCGTTGCAATCTGATACCTGTATTCAAGGCAGTCTCCGTTGCAAAGTTTGGGTACTTATACTTCTCCACAGTTTCCCTTGCGATCGTCGAGTACTTGTATTCTTGCTTCAACATTATCGTCGCTCACACCCATTTTCTGCCACAGGAAAAACAACTATTATTAAAAAAGAAAAAATTACAAAACACCAGTTCCAACAGAGTATGCGACTGGAGAAAAGTTACCACCTTCTTCCACACCCTCCATTCCGTTTTCCTCTTCCTGTCCTCCAACTTCTTCCTCCTCTTCTGCTCCGTCTATTCTCTCCTCCTTCTGTTTTCCTTTATCTTTACTCCCCTGTACCTCCGTCAACTCTCCCTCGGACTCTGGCCATGAAATTCGTTCCTCGTCGGAGTCTTCACCCTCCATGCCAGCAAGCTTCTCTAATGCCACTGCAATCCTCTGGATGTCCTTCCTCAGGCTGCTCAACTCACTCAGGCCGTCTAATTTCCTTAGAATCTCCGCCTTCTACTCTGTGTCCATCTGTTGTTTTGCTTTTCTCACATTGGACCTCCTGGCTGTTTCCGCCTTGGCTTTCACTCGTGCCCTGTCCGCGTCGAAGGGCTTGCAGGCAGCCTTGGCCTTGGCGCAAGGAGCGCAGGAAGTTGCGTGACTACAAAAAGGAATTAGCGAAAAAGGGAACAATTCGAATGATACTTATGGCAAGGTTTGGGGAATACACAAGATTCCGAAGTCCGCGTGCACCTCTCACACGGACTTCCCCCACCAACAACTGATGTTCCCATTTCTCTTGTCAACTCTTCACGTCGTTGGTGAGCCTCCAGAGTTTCTTGTGGCAGGTATCAAACGTGTTGCCTCTTGGTCAGAGGTGGAAGGTCGATTAAGTTCATCTCCTTGTCAGAAGGAGGAGATGAGGGCGGCAGAAAGGTCTTCAACCAATTTCTGTGCCGTTGTTGTGCCATGGCAGCGACGCAATCCACCTCTAAGCATTTGGCCAGATCTCTCTGGCGATCTTCTTCTCTCCGCCACGTCTCTTTCTCTTCCTGTTTTTTGCGCACCTCTTCCTCCAGTCTTTTCCGCTCTGCCATTTTCGCCTCTTTGCGGGCTTGGCGCTCGAGGCATTCCTTCTCTTCCTGCTGTCGAAGCAGGTGTTCCACCTCAGCACATCTTCTCGCCAACCCAGCCTCGTAAGACTCATCATCGGAGTCAGAAAGGTTAACAATCAAGGTGGAATTGAAGGACATGGCGGTATAATTTCAGGATTAAAAGTCTGCAATGGAAAACTTTAAAACCGGAGTCAGGTGATAATTAAATTGCTTATGCATAAAAGCTTCAAGGGCTCAGCCTTAAAGGGGGGGGTACTGTCATATTCTGGAAATATGATAATTATATAATTTAATTCTCCTAATTATTCTCCTAATATTAATAATAGTAGGATAGCGTAGTAGACTACTCTCCTTCTATTCCAGACTTCCTATAAGTACTGAGTAGTTACAGTGTAATTCCTCAGTTTGTAAATTAATGTCAATTAGTCCTAATCACATCTTATCCTCTCCGACTCTCTCACTTGACCGCTTAGGACTTCTGTCTCGACAACTTCCACTACTCCGAAATACATGACCAACCTCACTACCGGAGACCGGGGTGCAACACATAAGTTGAAGCCAAGGTCGTTCAATAAGTCGTTCTCCGCTCCGACGTCCTTGACAATCCGCTGGAGTCTTTTTTCTATCATCGCTAAGTATATCCCTCTCTGACATCGTACATTACTCCGGAACGGAGTGTGGTTTCTAATTATCACTTATATCTCCCTCCTCCGGAATTCCGTCCTTGACATGAAGCCTAAAAAGCTTTCAACATCCTTTACTTTTGTTGGTGTCTTCCATTCCTTGATTGCTTTGACTTTTTCTTCTTCCATTTGTACTTCTCCATTTCCAACTTATACTCCTAGTATAAGTATTTCTGTAGCATTAAAATTGCATTTTGACTGTTTGAAACACAAGTTATGTTTTTCTGCTATTTTGAGGAACCTGATTGTGCATTCTTCTAGTTTTTTTTCTGTTTTTGCCAGGATCACAAAGTCATCCATGTAGTTTGCAAGAGTTCCTTCATATAGTAGTTCTCGGAAGATACTTGTCATCATTCGTTGAAATGTTCCTGGTGAGTTGTATAGTCCAAAGTACATTACTTTTGGTTCAAATAGTCTTTTGTTTGTCAAAAAGGCCGCTTTCCATTCATCGCCTTCTTTTATTCATACATTATTGTATCCCCAGATTAAGTCCAATTTGTTGAAGTATTTTGTGTCTTTAAGTTTATTGATTACTTCATTGATCAGGGATAATAGCATTTTGTTCTTGATTGTGTGTTGATTTAGCTGTCTATAATCTTGTACCAATTGTAGTGTTCTATCTTTCTTTGGTATGAAGAAACATAGTGCTGCATATCTTGAATTTGACTCTACAATGAGTCCTGCCTTGAGTTGTTCATCTAACTATTGACTGAGTGTTTCTTCTTCTTTGAGTGTCATTAGGTAGGCCTTTGCATTGAGTTCCTTTGGTACTTCTTCTGTTAAATTGATTTTATGGTCCTATTCTTGTCTGTCTGGTAGTTTCTTGAATTTCTTCTTGTTGAATAAGTGCGTAAATGGTTGGACATATTTTGTTGGAATATCGAGTATCACACTAAAAATAGGTTTGTTTCATCTCTTAGTTACTAACTGTTTTATGTGCTGTGTTGTGATAGTAGGTAGGTATAAATACAAGTGGTTGAGAAGAGACTTGTTGCACGTTTGCAACAAGTTTCTACTTTTGTCCTATATCCTCTTAACTCAACATATTTTAGAAGATCTTCAGGATTTGTTGGATCAGGTTCTTTGTTTCCTCCTTTAATTATTCTTTTTTCTTTGGTAGTAGTCTCCTTATCTATAGGATAAACTGTAAGGGGATCACTCAATGGCAATTCTAACCACACTCGATACTAGTGAAGGAGGTGGAATTAAGCAAGAGCAATGAATAGCCCAGGAGCTCTAATCAATGTTGAGGTCAGGTATTCTACCGTATATCACTAGCTATATATACTAGACTAGCTTGGTCTGTGTGCTGGTCACTATGGGAACCTAGATCAAGACACTAATAACTACCATACCTAATAAGGCTATATAGTACAAACCATAGCAACAAAAATAAGAGGGAAAGGAACTATGAATAGTAGGCTCTGAGGATCCAAGGGCAAGCTAGATAATACTCACTCATACCAGGTTACCTAAGCTACTCTAGAGTGTCCCCTTACATAAACTGTATAGCTTTGTGTTCCATTCTGCAGTGTCCTAGGCATCTTGTAAACTGTATAACTCCTTCTTTCTGGGTTGTGTTCTACTAGCCAGTCATGTCCTAGGAATAGGTCTATTTCCTTGATTTCTGATACTACTGCATCAATTTGTTCAATGTGTCTGTTCAAATTGATTTCTAGGGGTACAAATTCCCTAATTGTCTTTTCTCCATTTCTTGATCCATCTGAATTGTATACATTAAATAGTCTTAGGAGTGATTTGGTAGATATTCTTTTTTCTTCAACTGTTTTTCTGGCTATGGTAGTGTTCATACATCCAGAGTCAATTAATGCCTTGACCTTGAGTTTTCTTCTATCTTTGGTTTTGATTGTTGGGTGCACTATAAGTTCTCTCGACTATTCTCTCTATTGTGGAATAACATATTGATTCTTGGCAGAACTATTTACAGTGGTTCATCATACTGTGCCTACTCCAAACCTTCGACAAAACCCTTTTGCTCTTCATTATCTGAGTCTTCTTGTTATGAACTCCTGGTCTTTATTTGTTGAGGTGCTTTGCACCCTATGGCAATATGACCTTCTTTGCCATATTTGAAACATCCTTGTGGTTTTTTCTCTTTCTTTGGTTGTCTGCAATTTTTTGCTATGTGTTCAAATCTGTTACAGTTGTAATACTTGAGTTTGCGTCCTTGTCTATTATTTTGTTGTTATCCTATTTCCATTGGTTTACCTATTCTTCCATAGGTTATTCCTGAACCTGTCCTGTAGTTGTAGCAGATATTGGTCCACTCGTATCCTTGTTCTACTGCTGTGATTGTCACCTTCCATTGTTCTAGACTCTTTGGGGCTTGAGTTGGTAAATATTGTCACAAACTTCATTCAGTCATATCTCCATCAGTTCTTCGACGATTCCCATAGTATCAATGGCACCCAAAAGCCCTTGAAAAGACCTTTTGATCAATACAAGTCACATCTTGAAGCAATCAGTAATGGCTGAGATATTAGGCAGATCAACTGGTAACCACCATGGTACCATTTATTAAATCGCCAATATCTTGGAAACTGCCATGATCTATGCTTTTCTTTTAGGCATCAGAGAAGCCCTCTTCATACCTCTAAGAATGAGCCTTAAACAGCACCAAGGCAATTAATATTAGTAGAGATATAAAGGCCTCAATGTTTGCACATAGACTTCATTAATTACCTATTGATAGTCATCTGTCCTTTTCTTAGAGCAAAGGACAGCCTCCATAAGGTTAATTTATCACTATTTATAGCACAAAGGCACTACCATATGTAAAACAATAGGTAGTAGCATGTGATGACCTGTTCTAGTGCACAGACTACTACTTTCATGTATATAAGGACTCATAGTCTGAGGATTAGACCTCAGATTTAACAACATCTTTTGTCACTGTCTAAACTTCGCATTTTTAAACCTTTTAAGATTCTAAAGTACCAATTACAAATAAGTAAGTGACTATTTGTAATAGATATGCCATTATGGCTCTGATGATTTTCCTGTTTACATTCTTCTTTAGCAAAAATATTGCATGCTGATTGTCTGTCTGTGCTTTGCTTGCTAAAGCCATGAATTTGATAAGGAAGTCCATAATGTGTTTCTTCCCTTGTATAAATGTTTTGATATGCTATTCTGCATCAGCTTCTTTTATCTTGTTACTGTATACCAGTTGTAATTCTGCCTTGAAGACATCCCAACTTGGAGTGTTGTCTCCTCTATTTATCTTGTCAAGTTTCTGTTGAGCAAATGCTCCTGCAGTTCCTTCTCAGAATCTGCCTAGTACTGCAATAATCTTCTCGTCGGCATCTGTAACTTTATTTGCTCTGAGGTAGAGCTTTATAGCTCTCCACCAGTCTTTAAATGTCTTCCTATCCCCATTGAACCATCCAGGTTCTGGGACCATTGATTTGTGGTTTACCACCTCTGTTGGTGCTGGTGCTGGTGCCGTCCTGGCTATTGGTTTTTGCTTTGGTTATCCTATTGATGGTATGTCACTTAACTTGTTAAGTTCTTCTTTTTTATTACCTGTTTCGTTGGCCTCTGATGCTGTTTCTTATATGTCCTGTTCTTCGGACTCTTCTTGGTACTTTGATTGTTTTTCACTGATGTGAACTGAACTGAGTTGTTCTTTGAGGTCTTCTACCTCCTATGCTCTGATTATACATTTAGTAGCAATCTTTGTGATATACTGACAGCCAGTCTGCTAGTTTGCCATTCTCCCAGTTGCAAGGTGAGTTGGTGACGCTTTACCAAATGTTATGACCTTAAGGAGTTACTCAGGTTGCAACACTCAAGTAAAGACTTGAGGATGAGGTGAAAGTAGAAGAAGGAAAGAAATGATACAATTGGTAAAGCATAAGGAATACAGAAGAGTATCTACTATATATATACCTATGTACCATGAGGAGTAAATGAGGAATACATATGGCAGACATGAGGTCTGCTGAGTAAAGAACATGCCCTACTAGTGAGACATTGACTGAACCATTAAATATATAAAGTGATTTGAAACAAAAAAGTTGCCTATGTGGTTGTATTATGGTGAACACCTGTATGAAATAAGGTTGATTATAATAAGTATACAAAATTTAATGGGAACTTTATCAAGTTCTTCTTGTTAACTTGGATAAGGAGTAGAACTAAGTCATCTTGGCTAAGCCTTACACAAAAGGTCTTCTTAAGGACTTTTCAGCACCATTGAGACCATAGAAATTGGTGGAGATAGATCTAAATGAAGTTTGTAACAAAGGACCTGAAATATCAAATGGTTAGAAAGAGAACAAAAAAGTTGACAGAGTAGTTTGTAGGCTCTTATAGGATTAAGAAGGTAGTATAGATGAACATAGTTGAATTAGAATTATCAAGTACAATAAAAATACATCTGGTAGTTAATGTTAGTAGGATACAAAAATACATAAGGCAAGTGGAGAAACAGAGAAGGGAGCAACCAACTCCAGTAGTAATTGAAGGAGAAAGAGAATAAGAAGTTAAAAAGATATTAAATAAGCAATGAGTTCAAGGAAAAGACAAGTATTTAGTATAGTAAAAAGATTTCATAGCAGAGTTAGATATATGGGAGGAAAAGAAAAATTGAGTAAATGCCAAGGAGGCAATAGAAGACTTTGAAAAGGAATATTGATGCAATATGGAGGATATGAGAAAACAAGAAAGAGAAAAAGAAGTATTTGCCAGTGTCAGGAATGACTCCAGAAGGGAAATTTACTCTAGGGGGGGCTTGGCCTCAACGACTAGTTGTGCCCACCTCTACACTTGCCCCTTCTGGATTTCAGTAAGATTATATTTAAGAAGAAGAAGTAAGAGTGACAAGCAGAGTGGAGTTTTCCCAAGGGAGAACAAAACTAAGGTAAATTACAATAAATTAGATTATTAAATCATTTGGAAGATTCCGGGGTGGCTGATAGTCAGGTGACTAAGCTATGCACGTGCAGTGCACATCACAGTGTCACTATTGTGATAGCCAGAGGGGAATTATCTGGGAGGTTTATAGCAAAAAAAATATTTGAATAGACAGATAAAAGGTATGATAAGGAATATTGGGCAATGTTAAAAAGGAATTGGAGAAAATAGAAGAGAGGATAGGCAAGAGGCCAAAAAATGATAAAGATAATCAAAAAGGAAGATAAAGAAGAGGAATTTAAAGTAAAAGAGGCAAAAATTCAAGAATAAACTAAAGAAGATAATAATGAGATAGGAAATATTAAAGATCTCTATAATGAATTATAGAAGAATCCTTGGGACAAGGAACCTTGAGAGAGGGGTAGTATCATGACTTGGCAAAATGGCTAAGTCAATATTTATTTTTCTTTTATTTTTCTTTTCTTTTCTTTTCCATTTTTATTATTATTATTTTCTTTTCTTTTAGTTTCTAAAGATTGAACATGCAGGAGAGTTAGATGAAAAGGAGCACATAGGACTTTGTAAATAAAAGTAAATGCCAGGATGTGTATAAGTAGTAGACAGCAATTGAATGGGGACTTTATGTTAAGCTAAGCAAATTCAAACCAAGAATAGTTGACTAGGGTTGCTTATTGGAGAACTAGACTAAGGGCATACAACAGCATAATTGTCTAATAACTAAGAGCTGTAAAGTTACTCAGGAGATGCCATACAATAGCAGGACAATATTATATAATAACCAACAAATTTTGGAGAGGGTAAGGAAGTTACAGAAAAGTAATGATAGTATTACATAAGGGTACAAGTATAACACTTTGTCACAAACTTCATTCAGCCATATCTCTACCAATTCTTTGACATTTCTCATGGTCTCAATGGTGCTAAAAATCCCTTAAAAAGCCTTTTTGATCAATACTAGTCATGTCTTGAGATAATCAGTATTAGCTGAGATATTGAGCAAATTAGTAGGTAACCACATATCAAATTGCTAATATCTTAGGAACCACCACAATCTATGCTTTGCTTCTAGGCATCAGGGAAGCCCTCTTTATACTACTCAGAATGAGCCTAAAACGATGCTGAGGCAATTAATATTCATGGAGATATGAAGTCCTCAAATATTTGCACATTGTTATAAACTATCTCTCTAAGTCATTTTTATTTTACTTTTTATTTATTTTTCTATAAATAGCATAGGAAAGTCATGTCACATTTGTGACACAAAAGATGTGATATTGGTCACACAAGGAGTCACATCATATATTATGACACATGATATCATATGGTTTGGTTGGGTCTACAGGTATAGAATAATGGTACACAGACCTATTAAGACTCTAAACCTCACAGTTAAATATGTGTTTCAACTTGAAGCTTATATCTAACACTTAATATCTTCACGCTCTTTGCTAGAGGATCTGGTTAAGGTTTTCAGTGAAGTTATATTAGAGAAGAGATGTCAATGAGACTTTGAGTAGCACCCTTGAGGTTGTCCTAAGACAAGTAAGAATACCGATTCCTCAGAGTAAGGTTTTTACAAAGGGAATACAGAAAAAGAGAACTTGCCATTCTCTTTTCTTTCTGGGCTGTATTTATCCTAACTAGGTATTATGACTACATTATAATGTGGTAACACTACTTGTAACTAAGGATGACTAGTTAAGTGACAGTCCAGTGACAGAAGCTATAAGAGTGACAAGTCGAGTTAGTGTCTATTAATGGGTTAGTCTGATGTTGTCCCATTTAGCACAAGTCCAAAGATAGAGAAAGGAAATAGTCTGAGGTTTCTCCAAAAAGTCCTGCCCATACTATGAGTCCATTGTCTCTTCAAGTCTCTAGACATTCAATGCATTACTGCATGGTAATGTCTTTGTTTCGAGATATCAACATCTCTTCTTGTATTGCCAACATCTTGTCCACTAGCCATTCATTATCAGACCAAAGCTGATAATAACTGTAGTCCTACTCAATGTTCATAACACAGACCAGCTAGAATATGTATAAGTAGACAGACTTAATACAGTGAGGACTCTAATGAGTGTTAGGGCATAGTCACTCAAAGGCAGCTAACCCTAAAGCTAGGTAAGAGTTCCAGAAGCTAAGGTGATATTTGAGTGAAGCTAGATCTAACTACACAAGCAGTCTTATATACTAAAACTGATGGTCCATGCACCGCAGTCACATGAGCACTAACTATTAATATCACTGTCCTAATTATAGATTATCAGGTACATCAAGGCAGACTTAGGAGAGAAGACAAGGAGAGTGTAGGAGAGCATCTCACAGATACTTAGAATAGCCCCTTAGGTAGGAGTCTTACTCATGATCTAGGCTGCTCTCTAGGATATCCTCTTACAATGAGTTCTCTTTGTCTAATACTGATAAAGAACAGTTGGCTTAATTCTAGCTCAGAAGTTGGCTCTCTGACACACATGGACTTAATTAATTACCTATAGATAGTCATTTGTCCTTTTCTTAGTAAAAAATGAAATAACTCAGATAATACCTCTGCAGTGATCAACTGAGGTTCTATCTAAGTAACTTGACTGTTAAATACCTAGTAGCATACATTATATCTCAGCAAGTATAAATATAGTATGTTTCATTCAAGATAATAGAACTGAAACCTTCATAAGTCAGTTCTCATTAACATTTCTTGTAAGAGGATCACTCGGCGGCAACCCGAGTCACACTTAGTATTAGTGACTGAGGCAAACTTAAGTTAGATCAATGAATAGCCCAGGAGATCAAACTAATGTTGAGGTAAGGTATTCTACTGTACATCACTAGCTACTTATACTAGACTAGCTTGGTCTGTGTACCAGTCGCTACAGGAACATAGATCAAGACACTAATAACTACACTACCTAATAAGGCTATGTAGTACGTATCATGGCGATGAGAACAAGAAAGAAGGGAACTATTAATAGCAGACTCCGAGGATCCAAGGGTAAGCTAGATAATGCTTATCCATACCAGGTTATCTAAGCTACTATAGGCTGTCCCCTTACACTCCTCCTGGACTGACATATTCGCAACTCTTGGGTTAAGTCCCATCCTACATATAAACTTGTATAGTATATCTTGTGGTAGTGCCTTTGTCAAAATGTTGGCTATGTCCTCAGTTGTTAGGGTATACTGAAAAGTGATGTCGCCTAATTTTGTATGTTTCTTGATGAAATGGTGTTGTACATTGATATGCTTGGTACATCAGTGGTTTTTGTTGTTTAGGCTATTGAAGATAGACCTGCTGTTGTCTGTGAAGACTTTGAGTAGTCTTGTGATTGGTAATTCTACTTCGTCAAAGTACTTTGATAACCATAAGGCTTGAGTGGTTGCTTTTGAGAATACCATAAACTCTGTCTCAACCATAGATAAAGCCACCATTGTCATGCCAGACAGCTATTTAGGCAATAAAAGGGACATTTTTTACCTTAATAATAAGAATAACCAGCTTGAGAGACGAGTTTGGCCCCCCAGAAATATCCATTAGATGCCCAGTTGTGGACTCAAGCACACCACTTGAGTAGCAGAGTAGTGGCTGTGACCACCACTACAGAAACCTCATAAGGATTGTCCAGAGAATTTTATAACAGATCTATAACAGAACTCCCCTCTAGAGTGCTCTCGAGAGCAGAAAGGACCTTAGAAGATGTTCTCTAACAGAATGATGTCATATCTTGGTGACAGTGACTTATTTATAATGTTTAGGTTACCATCAGAGCAGGGCCATCATCGCTGATGGCTAATTATAGCAAGAACTAGCAAGACAAGTCCTCTCAAGAGCTGTATCGCAAACCTGACAGAAGAAGACTGAGACTCGAAGATGTGATGAGGTATAGAGGAGTAGTAGAAGGACTAGAGAGGTCAGGAAGAGAGGTCAGATAGAGAGATAAAAGAAGAGCTATTTGATGAAGACAACGTGCTCAAGAGCAAGACGACTCGAGATCACCACCTCTCTCTATGGCCTAGCAAAAGGCTCGAGAGCTATCCATTGTTTAGAGAAGAACACCCAGAGTAGGATTAGAGAAATGGGAAGTGGTAGCCAAGTGATCGGGAGAGGTGCCATCTCATCATTTCACTCTTACTATCTTTGGGAATTTGGGAGTTTTCTTTGTTTCTTTTCTTTTGTTGTATCATTGCTTTGTAATCCTAATAAAATACTCTAGGGCACAAAGAGGAAAAAGACTTTTCCCCCCCATCATCTCTCTCTTTGTTGCTCTAGAGCTGAAAGGCTATTTGAGTGATTTGAGGATTTCTTTTGTGTTTGCTTTATAAAAACTCTATAAAACTTCCCTTGAAGGGGGACTCAAGCTCAACAGACTCAGGCATTCACTTATGCTAGAAGCTAACTACTCGCTACAAATCATTGGAGTTAGCTTCCAGTTATATGGTCAGCTGAAGAAGAGCTCACATGATGGCACAGGAGTTCTAGGTAATACTGCTGTATCGATGGCGAGCTAGGCTACTAGATTAGGTAAGGGCAGTAGTGTCACGGCACGAGATGAACACATACCTTAGAAATCCTATTACAATGAGGGTTCTCTCAAGTGGATACTAAAAACATTTTTTTTCTTCTTAGGTTTCTATTTGATATTTTTTGGTTATTCTTTGGACTTTTACCTTCAGTAAGCTCTATTATTTGATTTATCTCCCCAGTGTCTACTTGTTTAGTGCACAATTGTGAAGCAGCTTGGAGATTTCGTCTCTCTGACTTTGCTTTCACCTTTGTTTCGTGATCAAACCTTTTGATCCCCATCACCATGTCTTGTCTTTTGCATTCCCAAGAGATTAGCCCTCCTGCTATCATGAAAATATTGCCTTCAGCAGATCACCTAGTATTTTTACACCTAGTATAATCAGAATCAATATAACTAATGGGTTCAAGATCACCACCACCTTTATATGTAATCTCATAGTCCATTGTGCCTTTGATATCAGCAAGCATGTGCTTTAATGCATTCCAATAAGTTTTTCCTGGATTGTGGGTGAAATGAGCTAGTTTATTGATGGAGTATACAAGGTTTGGTCTTGTAGTAACCTGTAACTATATAAGTGATTCTAAAGCCTCACAAAATGACATATTCTTTATCTTGTCTACCTCATTGGGTGTAGAAGGGCAATCTTCTGCTGAAAGTACCAAGCCAGGAGGGAGAGGAGTAGTTGCAGGTGAACACAGATCCATGTTGAACTGCTTGAGAAGATGTTCACAATATGCACATTGTGATAAGATGATGTCTTCTAGTGAGTTTCTGTCAATGCATATGCCAAGTATTAGTTTTGCTTCACTTAAGTCTTTTATCTCATAGCTTGATTCCAGTTGGGATTTGGCCAACTGTTCACCTTCTACAGTAGAAGAGGCCCCTAGAACATCATCAGTTTAGGTAGAGGTTAATGTAAGTTCATCATCATATACTCTTGATTGGATTTGAGGATCAGTACATAATTTGTAGTATCCATGGCCCTGGAAGGTTTTGTCCAAGTTTTCCACCCAATCATAGGCTTTCTGCATTGTTTCATAGAGAGTTTTTTGTAATTTCCAAACATGGTTATCTCCCCCTTCCTCAAATCCCTTCAGCTATTCCATGTAAATGTCATAAGCATTGTTACTATTAAGAAATGCAGACACAAAATTAATTTGCCAAAGACAAAGACATTGGGATGCCACTATAGCACAGACAAGGCAAACAGATTCCAACCAAGCTACAGAAGCATAGATTTCTTTGTAATCTTCACTTATTACAGTGAATCCCTTTGCTATTGTCCAGGCCTTTTGTTTTTCCAGTTCTCCATCCTCCTTCCACTTTACTACAAAGACCCATTTTGATCCAACTACATTTTGTCCCAGTGGTCATGGTACTACTTTGTAGATATTTCTAGCCTTCGACATTGCAATCTCTGTAGCTATTGGTTTCCACCATAGGTCTGGTCATCTCATCACCTCTCTAAATGTTCTAGGAATCCAGTTTTCATTCTCAACATTGTTTGCCATTGGTCTGTTGAGGTATTTGAAAGACTCTTATAGTCAAGTACTTGGTCTTGCAGTCTTTTGAGATCTTCTTAGTGCAAGGGGTTGGGTTTCAGAAACTTTGCTCAATTCTTTATCTTGTTCCTTTTCCATGACAGCAGTAGAGTTATTATCAGTCAAGGTTCTCTGTGTGTTTTTGTGTAAGTCACAACTGGCTAGGGGTCTTAGAGCAATTCCCTGTATTGATAGAGGTATTTGATCTGTGCT